>Ga0326514_10000004_pt1 | contig 182449 bp, 165 predicted proteins | sample 3_2548_0518_D_FD_203653 | JGI IMG/M metagenome (GOLD analysis project Ga0326514, IMG submission 203653) | Bovine rumen microbial communities from UC Davis, California, United States - 3_2548_0518 | ecosystem: Host-associated > Mammals > Digestive system > Stomach > Rumen | place: USA... | reverse complement strand
CTCGCTGATAAAGCGGGCAGGCATCGAGATGCAGTTGCAGTCGTTGTGCTGACGGCCCAGGTGGGCAATCTCGGGTGTCCAGCAAAGGGCACAGCGCACATGACGATACTTGTTCACCGTCATCTGCACACCATTTCCACTGCCACAGATGACGATACCGCGTTTAAACTCACCTTTCTCCAATGCCGAGCCTACCTGATGAGCGAAATCGGGATAGTCGCAACTCTCCGTACTGTCTGTACCATAGTCTTTTACATCGAAACCCTTCTCTTTCAGGTGGGCGATAACTTTAAGCTTAAGTTCATAGCCCGCATGATCGCAGGCTATAGGAATAATTTCTTGCATAATGGACAATGTTTATAACTTTTTTTGTGTGCAAAAATACAATAAAAACAGAAGTCACTAATAATGAAACCCTAGAAATTATCAACATTTTATTAGCGAATAGAGTAAGAAATTAGCAATCAAGAAGAAAAATATTTTAAACATTATCTTGTGAAATGTGATGTTAAAAGAGGTTTGAAAGCATGTTGAAAAGAAATTAGCAAGTAAAGGATGTTGAAAAAAGGACAGTTATCAAGAACTGTATCAACACAACTATTAAGTCATAACTCTACTCTTTCTTTTTAACAAAACTACGTTCATACCCACTTTCAACACCATGTTGAAATAATAATCAAATCATTGAGTAATAGCTATAAAAGATGATGAAAAAGATGTTGAGAAAAGATGAAAAGAATATAGTAGAAAAAGTCATTACAAAGTTATCAACCAAATTAACAGCCTAAAGAAATAAAAGAAAAATTAAAAAAAAGGTATAAAGAATTTTATTAAAGGGTAGGGTGAATGAATTTTTTTGTGTACTTTTGCAGTTTGAAATTAAATAATATAGTCTATGAACGACAATGAACTTAAACAGGAAATACTACGACTGAAAAAAGAAAAAAATGCCGTAATCCTGGGACATTATTACCAAAGACACGAGATACAGGAACTTTCCGACTATATAGGTGACAGTCTTGCGCTGGCTCAAAAAGCACAGGAGGCCACAGCCGACATCATTGTTTTTTGCGGTGTCCATTTTATGGCTGAAACGGCAAAAATTCTTAATCCCAGTTGTAAGGTGCTGCTTCCCGACATGGAGGCCAGCTGCTCTTTGGCCGAAAGCTGCAAGGGTGAAGACTTCGCCAAGTTCAAGGCTGAGCATCCCGACCACATGGTCATCTCTTATGTAAACTGCTCGGCAGAAATCAAAGCCCTCAGTGACCTCATCTGCACCTCCGGCAACGCTGAGAAGCTAGTACGTTCATTGCCCGAAGACCAGAAGATTATTTTTGCCCCGGATAAGAACCTTGGAGGATACATCAACCAGGTCACAGGTCGAAAGATGCTCCTCTGGAACGGTGTTTGCACCGTCCACGACGCCATGCAGGCCGAAGCCGTGCTGCAGCTCAAGGCTGAGCATCCCGACGCTCCCGTCATCGCTCACCCCGAATGCAACCCCGCGCTCCTCAAAGTGGCCGACTTCGTGGGATCTACTAAAGCCATGCTCAACTACATCAAGGCTAGCGATGCCAAGAAGTTCATCGTGGCCACCGAGACGGGCATCCTCTACGAGATGAAGAAGGAAAACCCCGGCAAGGAGTTCATCACCCTGCGCGACAACAAACATTGCGCCTGCGACGACTGTGCCTACATGAAACTAAATACCCTCGAGAAACTGTATCGTTGCCTGCGCGACGAGCAGCCGGAGATTCTCATGTCCGAAGAGATGATAGAAAAAGCCAAACGTCCCATCGTCCGTATGCTGGAGATGTCGAAGCAACTTGGCATCATTAAATAGTGGCGATGGCGAAGGTGGAAGAGTTGCCCGTCGTGGAAGGCTACGAAGCGGAGAAGAAGACTATCAGCATGCTGAAGGCAAATGTGCTGAGCGTTGTGTTCTTGCTTGTTTTCGGGGCGTTGTGTGGACTTGCCTTTCACGCCATTTGGGGCATAGGAAATTTGGATATTTCATCCGAAAGGTTTTTACGGTATGACCTCTTTTTTATTGTGGGAATGGTAGTAGGTATTGTGGTTCATGAGCTCGTACATGGTCTCACATGGATACTACTTACCCGCAAAGGATTCCGCCACCTTAGCTTCGGCCTGATGTTGGGTGGCGCCTATTGTCACATTGATGTGCCCATGTGCAAGCGTCACTATGTTATCGGTGCTTTGATGCCGTTATTTTTGATAGGCATTGTTCCGTTACTGGTGGCTTTCTGCATAGGTAGTCTTTTGTGGCTGTTGCTGGGAGTTATATTCGTTGTTACGGCCATAGGCGACATCATGATAGTTTGGACCATCCGCAAAGTGCCCGCCGATGCGCTGGTCTACGACCATCCCTCGGAGGGCGGCTGCTATGTCTACCATAAAACAACCAATCAGTTGTAGTGGTTGCCAATCAAAAAATAGAAGAGAAGCGTCGCTACGCCAGCGAGAAGAAACCATCGATGAAGCGGAGGAGCGCCATCAACAACTACTATGGTAGGCACATCTATATGCTTACTTTGGTGGTGGAGGGTCGCCATCCTTTTCTGGGAACGCTGGAGGGTGGAGAAGAGAAAGCATGGGTAAAACCCACACCTCTTGGAAAAGAGGTGGTCAAGTGCTGGGCACTTATTCCAACTTTCCATCCTGAGGTGAAGTTATTGGGCTTCCAGTTGATGCCCGACCATCTACATGGACTTTTGTTTGTGAAAGAGGAGATGGAGGAACATCTGGGGCAGGTGGTAAGTGGCTTCAAGGCGGGTTGCAACAATGCCTACAGGGCTGTTATGGGTGAGGCGGTGCCTCATCTTACGCAAAAAGAGGGTTCAGCGTATGAAGCGGCATCGCCGCTTCCCTTACCCTCTCAGCATCGCCTGAAGAAAGACAATCGTTCCCACGGTCTCCTCTTCGAGCGTGGCTACAACGACCTTATCGCTAAAGGCTACGACATGCTTCCCCGCATGACTGCTTATATCAACGACAACCCCCGCCGTCTGACAATAAAACGAGCCCATCCCGACTATTTCCGCGTCCGTTTCGACATTGAGGTGGGTGGCCAGACCTATGCCGCCATCGGTAACCGCTTCCTCTTACATCACCCCGAGAAAGTGCAGGTGCAACTCTCGCGCAGCCTCACAGATGAACAGATAAACGAGAGGGTGCAATACTATCTATCCCGTGCCCGTCAGGGAGCCATCCTTGTCTCCCCTGCCATCTCTACATCTTCCTCACCCCTTGGGGGTTTACCCAATTCAGCAAGCCTGGCCACCAGTATTTCGAGGCTTGCCGCGAAGGCCGTTTCCTCATCCTCGCTCCTTGGGAGCACCAGAACGAGAAGATTCCCTTGACCCGCACGATGTGCTTAACGTTAAATGAGATGACAAAACAGATTTGTGAACTATGATAGGACAACCGCAAGTATATGAAACCCTCGAACGGATGGGTATCCTGTTCGACTACTATGAACACCCCGAGGCGCCGACCATCGAGATCGCCGCGCAGTTCTACCGCGGCGAGGGGACGACCCTCTGCAAGAACCTTTTCTTCCGCAATCATAAGGGCAATCGCCACTACCTCGTCATCATGGACAGCCGCTTCCCCATGGACATCCACGACATGGAACACCGCCTGCATCAAGGGAAGCTCTCCTTTGCCAGCCCTGAAAGGATGATGCGCTACCTCGGCGTGAAGCCTGGCTCAGTTTCGCTTTTCACCCTGGTCAACGACCAGAACCATGAGGTGACGCTCTTCGTCGACCGCAACCTTCTGAATGCCGAAAAGGTCAGTTTCCACCCCAACGACAACCGCGCCTCTCTGGTGATATCGAAGGAGAATATGTTGAAATTTATCGAACAAATTGGCAACCCCTACGAGGTTGTTGATTTGTACGACCAAAATTGTTGATAACCTAGTAAAATCAATGTTTCACGTGAAACATTCCCAATGAAAAAAAACGATTATTTTGTAAGTGAGCCGAAGGAACTTTTGGAGTTCCTTTATGAGTGCTTTCCCGAAACGTCCAAGTCGAAGATCAAAGAGCTTTTGGCGCACAATGTTTTTGTCGACGGGCGCCGCACATCGCAGTTTAATTTCCCGCTGCAAAAAGGGATGAAGGTCTCTATCGAGAAGGCCACCGGCAAGGACCGTCTGCGCCCTCGCGACCTCGATATCGTCTACGAAGACCAGCACCTGCTTGTGATCAACAAGCACGAGGGTCTGCTCTCCAACAGCAAGAACCCCGCTGACAAGACCGTCATCACCGTCCTCAACCAGTACCTCGAGGCCAGCCACCAGCGCTGTCATGCACATATCGTCCACCGCCTCGACCGCGACACCTCCGGCCTCATGGTCGTCAGCAAAAGCAAGGAGGTGAGCCAGAAATTCGAGGAAGACTGGAAAGGCATGGTCTTTGACCGCCGCTATGTGGCGGTGGCGTGGGGCCACCTGGAGCAGGGTAGGGGAGAGGTGCGCTCGTGGTTCACCGACGGCGAATACTGCGTGCTCTCGTCTCCCACCGACAACGGCGGCAAGCTGGCGGTAACGCACTACGAGGTGAAGCAGACCTCGCGGCGCTACAGCCTTGTGGAACTCAAACTCGACACCGGCCGCCGCAACCAGATCCGTGTCCATCTGCGCGACCTCAAGCACCCCGTGGTCCACGACCCCATGTACGGCTACAAGGACGATGTGTCACCCGTGAACCGCCTCTGCCTCCATGCATTCCGTCTCTGTTTCACACATCCTGTCACCGGCCGTCGCCTCAAATTCGAAACGCCCATCCCCACGTCATTCCTCAAATTGATGGAAATCTGAAAAGAGCAACACGCAGAAGTATTCAAGGCTGCCGAACTCACTCCGGCAGCCTTTTTCTTGCCCTCAAGTTTATCATATGTCCAATCGATGTATGCTTGTTGTTCGTTTGTTGTTCGATTAAAAAACGAACAACAAACGAACAACAAACGAACAACAGACGAACAACAGACGGACAAGAGAGCAACTTGGTGGAGTGTTGGCCTTTGCCGGCCCCTTTTTAAAATATTTCAATAATCGCGCAATATAATTGTTTATTTTGCGTTAGAGGGTGTGATATGCTGAAAAAGGCGACTATAATGGCTGTACTCATGGCGCTTTGCCTAGGCCTCTCGGCGCAGTGGCGCGGGGAGTCGGAGCGCGACACGTCGCGGTGGGATTTCCACCTGTCGACGGGCACGTCGGTTTCCAGTGGCTGGGGCAAGACCAACGCCCTGGTGTGGGTGGCGCCGCGCCTGACCTACCGTGCCAGCGAGCGGCTGACCATCGATGCCGGTTTCGCCACGGTGGGTACGCTGTTGGGCAGCTACAGGCTGCAAGGCTATGCTCCCAGCTATGCGCCGCGTCGCACAGGTACACGGATGCTGGGCGGTTTTGTCTCGGCGGAATACCGCGCGAGCGACCGTCTGACGGTATGGGCCTCGCTGCAGCGTGTGGGAGGACACTACGAGCCGTTGTGGAGCTCCAATGGAGAAGCCCTCAACATAGGCCTCACGGCAGTTAGCGGTGGCTTTAGCTATGAGTTTAGCGAGGGCTCGTTCCTCGAGATGGACTTCCATTTCATACGCGACCAATATGGCACTGCCGCCCTTGGCCTTTTCGGCCACCCTTACTACGGAATGGGAGTTCACTCATGGGAGCGCTACCGCAGTCCGTGGTATTTTTAATTGAAAATTGAGAATTGAAAATTGAGAATTAAACGTGGAATATAACACTCAACGGGAGAAACTGAAGATTACCGACTACGGGCGTAACGTCTGCAAGATGATAGCTTACGCCAAGACTATTGAAGATCGTGCCGAGCGTACGAAAATGGCCAACATCATTGTTGACACCATGGCCATGGTGGACCCCAAGGTGAAGGAACGCACCGACTTCCGTCACATGTTGTGGGACCATCTGATGATGATGGCCGATTTTGATCTCGATGTGGACTGCCCTTACGAAATCAAGCGCGAAGAGACAGAGGCGCTCCATCCCAAGGCGCTGCAATACAGTGACAGCAAGATACACTATCGTCATTATGGCCGTGCGTTGGAGGGTATGATTGAGGCTGTGGCCGAGATGCCCGAAGGCGAGGAGAAGAGCCTCCTTGCGCAGCAGATAGCCCACACCATGAAGCGCCAGTACTTGCAGTGGAACCGCGACTCGGTCGACGACGACCTCATCCGCGAGCAGCTCAACGAGCTCTCGGGTGGACGTATCACGCTGCCCGACGACTTCCAGTTCCGCGACTCGAAGATATATCTCGAGGCTATGGCTGCTGCCAATGCCAAGAAAGAGAGTAATAGCAAAAAGAAAAAGAAGAAAAAGAAATGAGCAGTTTTGAAATCATAGGAGGCCACAAACTGAAAGGCGAGATAGTGCCGCAGGGCGCCAAGAACGAGGCGTTGCAGGTGCTGTGTGCTGTGTTGCTGACTTCCGAGAAGGTGCGCATAGAGCATGTGCCCGACATCCGTGACGTCAACAAGCTCATTGACTTGTTAAAGCTCCTCGGCGTCAGCGTGCGTGAGGATGTGCCTGCGGCTTGCGACAGTGGCCGCACCTTTGAGTTCCAGGCCGACCAGGTGAACCTCGAGGTGCTGCAGAGCCCGATGTTCCGTGAGCAGGCCGGAGCCCTCCGCGGAAGCATCATGCTGGTGGGTCCGCTGTTGTCGCGCTACGGCCAGGCCGTGGTGCCGCAGCCCGGTGGCGACAAGATTGGCCGCCGCCGCCTCGACACCCACTTCATCGGCATGGAGCGCCTCGGCGCCACCGTCGAGTACAAGCGCGGCGCCTACATGGTGAATGCCAAGAAGCTCAAGGGTTGCTACATGCTGCTCGACGAAGCTTCGGTCACCGGTACCGCCAACATCATCATGACTGCCGTCATGGCCCGTGGCACCACCACCATCATGAATGCCGCCTGCGAGCCCTATGTATATCAGCTCTGCAACATGCTCAACAGCATGGGTGCCAAGATTAGCGGAGTGGGAAGCAACCTGCTGACCATCCGCGGCGTGCGCGAACTGCACGGCTGCACCCACCGCCTGCTGCCCGACATGATTGAGGTGGGTTCGTTCATCGGCATGGCTGCCATGACGCAGGGCGACATCACCATCAAGAACGCCCAGGTGCAACATTTGGGACTTATCCCGCAGGTGTTCCGCCGTCTGGGCATCGAGGTGTGGCAGAAAGGCGACGACCTCTATGTCCCTGCCCAGGAGCATTACGAGATCGAGCGTTTCATGGACGGCAGCATCATGACTGTCGCCGACGCACCGTGGCCTGGCTTCACGCCCGACCTTATCTCCATCGCCCTTGTGGTGGCCACGCAGGCTAAGGGCAGCGTGCTGATACACCAGAAGATGTTCGAGAGCCGTCTGTTCTTCGTCGACAAGCTCATCGATATGGGCGCCCAGATTATCCTGTGCGACCCGCACCGCGCCACGGTGATAGGCCTCGACCGCGAGCACAAGCTGCGCGGCGTGCGCATGGCGTCGCCCGACATCCGTGCCGGCGTGGCGCTGCTCATCGCCGCCCTCAGCGCCGAGGGCAAGAGCCGCATCGACAACATCGAGCAGATAGACCGCGGCTACCAGTACATCGACAAGCGTCTGGCCAAGCTGGGCGCCGAAATCAGACGCGTGGACTAATTGTAAAACAAAGATAAAAGCTAGAAAGGATGTTTCACCTTTTCAAGAGAAGTTATTCGCCCAGACCTATCTTCAGCGTGCTGGGGACAGACATGCACTGCCATTTGGTGCCTAAGGTCGACGACGGCTCCAAGTGCTATGAGGAAAGTATTGAGTGTCTCAATACCCTTAAAGCGGTGGGATATGACAAAGTGATCATCACCCCGCACTTCCAGACTCCCCGTTTCGAGAACGACGAAGACGATATCCGTCGCCGCTATGAGGACTTGAAACAACAGGCAGCCAATGCCGGTGTAGAAATAGAGTTTGCAGGCATCGGCGGCGAGTACCGCATCGACTCCGGTTTCCAGAAACGTGTCGACAACCCTCGTTTCCTGCAGATAGGCGGGAAATATGTGCTGGTGGAGTTCTCGCTGCATCAGCAGATGATGGGATGTGACGAGATGATATTCGACCTGCAGATGAAGGGTTACGAGATCATTCTGGCACACCCCGAGCGATACCCTTACCTCAACATCAACGGCTCGCGTATGGAGCAGCTGAAGAACCAGGGCGTCTTCTTCCAAATCAACGTCTTGTCGCTGGGAGGTTTCTACGGCGAGGAGGCCAAGAAACGCGCCTATCAGATGCTGGAGCGCGAGTGGGTGGAGTTCATGGGTACCGACACCCATAACACCATGTATGCCCAGGCTCTCGTCGACCTCAGCAACGACCGCAAGGTGGAGAAAATCCTCAACAAATACGAATTTTTAAATAAAACTCTATGAATAGTCTCAACGCAGTGTCGCCCATCGATGGGCGCTATCGTTCCAAATGTGAGCCTTTGGCCAAGTATTTTTCCGAAGGTGCATTGATAAAATACCGTGTCCGTGTCGAGGTGGAGTATTTCATCGCCCTGGCCGACCGTTTGAAGGGCGTCCGTCCCGCATTGGCCTGTGTGGCCGCCAAGGCTGAGGCCCTGCGCGACATCTACCGCAGCTTCAACGATGCCGATGCCCAGGCCATCAAGGACATCGAGAAGGTGACCAACCACGACGTGAAAGCCGTGGAGTATTTCCTCAAGGGCAAGTTCGACGAGATGGGCTTGGCCGAACTCAAGGAGTTTATCCATTTCGGCCTCACCTCGCAGGACATCAACAACACTTCCGTCCCGTTGAGCATGAAGGAGTGCCACGACGAGGTGCTGCTGCCGGCCTACCGCAAGATTCTCGCCATGCTCGACGAGCGTGCCGAGGAGTGGAAGGACATCCCCATGCTGGCCCACACCCATGGCCAGCCGGCTTCGCCCACCACGCTGGGCAAGGAGTGGGGTGTCTTCGCCTACCGCCTGCGCCGTCAGATCGACGAGCTGGAGAGAATCCCCTTCACCGCCAAGTTCGGTGGTGCCACGGGCAACTTCAACGCCCACCTGGCAGCCTTCCCCGACATCGACTGGCGTGCCTTCGGCAACGACTTTGTCAGCAACCACCTAGGCCTCGAGCGTCAGCAGCTCACCACCCAGATCGAGAACTACGACATGATGGCCGCTTGGTTCGACGCCTGCAAGCGCATCAACGTTATCCTCATCGACCTCTGCCGCGATGTGTGGACGTATGTCTCGATGGAGTATTTCAAGCAGAAAATCAAAGCCGGCGAGGTGGGTTCCAGCGCCATGCCGCACAAGGTCAACCCCATCGACTTCGAGAATGCCGAGGGTAACCTGGGCCTGGCCAATGCCATCTTCGAACATCTCAGCCACAAACTGCCGATAAGCCGCATGCAGCGCGACCTTACGGACTCCACCGTCAGCCGCAACATAGGTGTGCCTATTGCCCACACCATGATTTCCGTCGCCTCGCTGGAGAAGGGCTTAGGCAAGCTGCTGCTCAATGAGCAGGCCCTCTACCGCGACCTGGAGAACAACTGGGCTGTGGTGGCCGAAGCCATCCAGACCATCCTGCGCTCGGTGGGCTACCCCAACCCCTACGAGGCCCTCAAGCAGCTCACCCGCACCAACGAGAAAGTCACGGCGCAGACCATCGAGGCCTTCGTCGAGACCCTCGAGGTGGAGCCCGCGGTGAAGGAGCGCATCAAGCGTATCACACCCCATAACTATATCGGATATAGCTTGTGAGAATCAAGGGAAACTTCACGCTGAAACAAATGAAGCCATACGGCGCGCAGTGTGCGCTGTATGGCTTGTTTGTGGTGCTCAGCGTGTTGTTCACTATGTTCTCGGCCCTGTCAGTGTCCGACTTCCTGAAGATACTCTTCGGCACCGAGGAGGCCGCGGCACCTGCCGCCACGGGCAATCTGGTGGCCATACTGCTCGACAAGCTTTATGTGTGGCTCATCTCCTTCGGCAAGCTCAACGCTCTGTTGCTCTTCTCGGGTATAATCTTCGTCCTTTACTCGTTGAAGAATGTCTTCTCCTATCTCTCGACGGTGGAGATAGCCGTCATCCACAGCAATGTGGTGCGAGACTTGCGCAACAAGCTGTTCCATAAGGCCATGCATCTGCCGATGAGCTATTACGACCGTCACCGCAAGGGCGATGTTATGACGCGCTTCACGAGCGATATGGTGGAGTATGAAGAGGGTGTCATCAACTCCATCCAGACCCTCCTGACCTCCGTTATCAGCATGGTGCTCTTCTTGGGCATGCTCTTCTACATCAACGTCAAGCTCACGCTCTTCGTGCTGTGCATGCTACCCCTCGTGGCTTTCGTCATCTCGGGTATTACGCGTAAGCTTAGACGCAAGTCGAAGAAAGCGCAGGAGATGAATGCCAGCCTCATCTCGCTCACCGACGAGGCCATCGGAGGCCTCAAGGTCATCAAGGCATACACCGCCATTGACTTCTCCAACAAGCGTTTTCAGGAATACAACAAAGGGTATACACGCCATCGTTTGCATCTCCGCCGGCGCATCGACGCCGCCTCGCCGGTGAGCGACTTCTTGGGGAACACCATTGTCATCGGCATCTTGCTCTTCGGCGCCCGCTTGGTCTTTGGCGGCGACCAAGGACTCACCTCCGAGCTCTTCATCTCTTATGTGATGCTCTTCGTTTTGATGATTCCGCCTGCTAAGGAACTCACCACCGCCATCTCGCAGATGAAGAAAGGTCAGGCCTGTGCCGACCGCATCGAGCAGTTCCTCGCCGAGGAAGAGGAAAAGGGTGTGCAAGAAAGTGCAGGGGAGCGCATGGATGCTCAGGACAATAGCGCAGTCTCGCTCCAGCATGTCCACTTCTCGTATAACGCTGACACAGAGGTGCTTCACGACATCAATATAGATGTTCCACGGGGAACCACGCTGGCACTGGTGGGCAGTTCAGGCAGTGGCAAGTCGACTATCGCCGATTTGCTTTGTCGTTTTTATTGCTGCACCCAGGGTAAGATATTCCTCGACGGCATCGATATCAATACCATGCCCCTCTCCGAGCTGCGCAGCCGCATCGGTGTAGTGGCGCAGGACACGCTGCTTTTCAACGACAGCGTGGCTGCCAATATCGCTTTCGGCAAGCCCGGTGCTACCGACGACGAGATTGTCGCCGCCGCAAAAGCCGCCCAGGCTCACGAGTTCATCATGAACCTCCCCGACGGCTACCAGACCAACCTCGGCGAGGGTGGAGGACTCCTCTCCGGCGGCCAGCGCCAGCGTATCAGCATCGCCCGCGCCCTGCTTCGCAATCCTGACCTGCTTATCCTCGACGAGGCTACCTCGGCCCTCGATACCGAGTCGGAGCGTCGTCTGCAGCAAACCCTCGACCAGGTGCTCGAAGGACGCACGGCTATCGTCATCGCTCACCGCCTTTCCACGGTGAAGAATGCCGACCGCATCGTGGTCCTCGACAGTGGCCGCGTGGTGGAGTCGGGCACGCATGCCGAGCTCATGGCCCTTGGCGGCCGCTACAGCGAGCTCGTGGCCCTGCAATCACTTTAAATCGAAAAACGAGAATTGGAAATAGGGAATCATAGTCGGTCCATGTGGCGTCGGTTGCGCACGATGATATGCGTCAGCCTCTTCTGCTGTTTCCATTTTTCCTTCCCCCCTTTTGCCCAAGCCCAGACACCAACCCCGGTGGCGCCGGTCTCGGAATGGCTGGCCACCGTCGACAGTGCTACACAGCAGATAGTGCTGCGCTGGCGTCCTTCGACAGACAGCGCCACGATGGGATACCACATCTGCACGGGTATCCCCTGTCTCAACTATGACACCGTTTTCGGCCGTTTTGACACGAGTTTCATCTGTGTGGACCACAGCCCGGAGGAGGCGCACAGCTACCGCCTGCATGTCTTCGACAGCGCCTACAATGTCAGCGAACTGACACCCTCTTTTGGCAATGTGGTGCTCCAGGCCGAGGTGCCCGAATGCGACACTGTCGTGAGGTGCCGCTGGACGCCCTACGAGGGCATCCCCTCTTGGTACGGAACCCTTCACTACGAGCTTGAGACACGGATGGAGCCCCTCGACAGCACCTTCATCGGTCGTGTCGGCATGAACGCCGGAGAGCCGCTGGAATGGTCCTTCGTCTTGCCCGACACCGTTACCCGTGTATGGCTGCGTGTGGTGGTAGAAGGGGTGTTCAGCCGCTTTTTCCGTTCGGAGTCCAACATCGTGATGGTCGAGCGGCGCACCATAGACACGGCCACTGTGGTAGGCATCAGCGAGATAGATTATGACAGTCTCCGCAACGTTGTCAACCTCACGTTTGATGTCGACACCGCCTTCGAATACACCCTCTACCGCAGCATCGACGGAGGAGCCTGGCACGAGGCCACCACCTTCCGCCCGCGGCAGAACCCCTACCACTATAGCGACCGTGACGTCAATCCCTACGACTCGCTCTATTGCTACCGCCTGGAGGTGTTCGATGCCTGCGGCATGAATCCCCGCTACTCGGACGTCGCCCAGGTCGTGATGCCCGAGCCCGTGGTACCCGCCGGTGCCATCCCCAATGTCGTTGTCGCCGGCGACCCCGACAACGGCACCTTCCTCCCGCGGCTCCGCGGCCTCAAAGGAGACCTCTACGAACTTCATATCTACGACCGCAAGGGCATATTGGTGTTTCACACCGACGATGCCGAACAGGCCTGGAACCCTGCCGATGTCAGCCAAGGCGCCTATGTCTATTCGCTCCGTGTGCGCTTTGTGAACAATACCGTGAAAACCTATACCGGCACAGTGATTGTGCTGAAATGAGAAACCTTGAAAAAAGAAAGAACATGAAGATTGCCCTTTATCACCGTCATATCGACCAGGCCTCGCAGCCATTCTATGAGGAGCTGGTGCGTGCTCTGCAAGCCAAAGGTATTGCCCTTCAGACCGTCGCCGAAGGCGATGCCGTCGACGGCTGCGACTACCTTTTCTCTGTCGGTGGCGACGGCACGCTGCTCAGCGCCGTGCAGTTCCTCTCCTCCGCTCTGCCGCATAGCCATGCCCTTCCCCCCATTTTGGGCATCAATTTCGGCCATCTGGGCTTCTTGACCACCGTGGGTAAGGACAACTTCTCCGCCATGGTCGACGACCTCCTGGCGGGCCATTTCTCCCTCGAGGAGCGCACCTTGTTACAGGTGGACGGTGATTTCGCCCTCAACGAGGTGTTCCTCCACAGGGGCGATATGGACTCGCTGTTGCGTATGCAGGTCTCTGTCGACGGCCATTATGTGGCTACCTACAGCGGCGACGGCGTTATCGTGGCTACCCCCACGGGTTCTACGGCCTATTCGCTCAGCTGCGGTGGTCCTATCCTCACCCCCGACTCCCGCAGTTTCGTCATCACCCCCATCTCGGCACACACGCTGACGCTGCGCCCCATCATCGTGCCCGACACCTCGGTCATCAAACTCCGTGTGGTCGAGGGTGACCAGTGCACGCTGGGCATGGATTCGCGCCGCGAAAAACTTGTCGGCGAGGTAGAGCTTACCCTCCAGCGGGCACCCTTCACCATCCGCTTGGTACGTATGAACACACAGAATTTCTTCTCCGCCATCCGCGACAAGCTTATGTGGGGCACCGAGGTTCGTATATGAGTGCTGAAAAAGAGTGCTTTAATAAAAAAAATATCTCTAATTTAAAAAAAGTGTGTACTTTTGCACCTTCAAATAGTTAACGAAATGAATCACAAAACGGCGATATTACTGTATGAGATAGCTTCCTATGTCATGATACTGGGGGCTACGGTTGTCTATTTTCTGTTGAAAACAAACAACATGAGACTTTCTTTGACTATGGTGCTGCTGGCCGTCGCCATCGCTATGCGCTGGATGATGGAGCGCCACCGCTTCAGAGCCGCCAACGAGGAGATAGACCAGCTGCAGAGCGACCTCCGCCGCCTCACCCAGCTCCTCGCCGAAGAGAAGAAGAAAAACAATAACAATTAAACAAAATATTTTTATGGCAACAACGACTGATATTAAAAACGGACTTTGCATTAATTTCAACAACGATATCTACACCATCGTTGAGTTCCTCCATGTGAAACCTGGTAAGGGTGCCGCCTTTGTGCGTACCAAGATGCGTAACGTGAAGACTGGCCGTATGCTTGAGAACACCTTCCCCAGCGGTGCCAAGATCGACATCGTCCGCGTGGAGCGCCGCCCCTACACCTACCTCTACAAGGAGGGCGACATGCATGTCTTCATGCACACCGAGACCTACGAGCAGATATACATCCCCGAGCAGATCATCAACGCCCCGCAGTTCCTGCGCGACGGCCAGTACGTGGAAATCACCGTCGACGCCGACACCGAGACCCCGCTGACTTGCGAGTTGCCTCCCTTCATCGAGACCGTGGTGACCTACACCGAGCCCGGTTTCGCCGGCAATACCGCCACCAACGCCATGAAGGATGCCACCGTCGAGCCCGGCGTGCAGGTCCGCGTGCCTCTCTTCATCAAGGAAGGCGAGCGCATCAAGGTCGACACCCGCACCTGCGAGTATGCAGAGCGCTTGAAATAATTTGATAATTGATAATTGAGAATTGAAAATTGAGAAAGATTGTTCTCGTTGCAGCCTGCTTGCTTGTGCTGGCAGGCTGCAAAAATAATCAGGAGGGTACCGACAGCACTGCCGTGACGGCTGCTGTCGACTATACCCAGGTGGCGGTGCCCGATTTCTCGGCCGACTCGGCCTACGCTTATGTCGAGGCCCAGCTGGCCTTCGGCAACCGCATCCCCGGCAGCAAAGGCTGGCAGCAGTGTGCCGACTACCTCGTGCGCAAGATGAGCCGCTGGTGCGACACGGTCATCGTGCAGCCTTTCAATGCCACCCTGTGGGATGGCAGCACGGTGCAGGGCATGAATATCATCGCTTCGCTCAACCCCAATGCCGACAGGCGTGTGCTCCTAGGTGCCCACTGGGACAGCCGTCAGTGGGCCGACCACGACAAGGACGAGGCCAAGCACCGCAGCCCCGTGCCCGGCGCCAACGATGGGGCTTCGGGAGTGGCTGCCCTCATGGAGATGGCCCGTGTGATGAGCGCCATGCGCCCCTCGGTGGGTGTCGACTTCATCTTCTTCGATGTCGAAGACCAGGGTGCCCCCGAATGGGCCCAGAGCACCGACCCCAACACCTGGTGCAAGGGCTCGCAGCATTGGGCCCGCAACCCCCATGTGCCCTTCTATTCCGCCGTCTATGGCGTCCTCTTCGACATGGTGGGGACGCTGCAGCCACGCTTCACCCGCGAGCGTATCAGCACCTACTACGCCCCCGGATTGGTGGACAAGCTTTGGACCGCCGCTTCGGCCCTCGGCTACGGCCATATCTTCGTCGCCGACGAGACCGACGAGATTCTCGACGACCACTACTATGTCAACTCCCTCGCCGGCATCCCGATGGTCGATATCGTGCAGAACAGCGGCACCACGAGCTTCTTCGAGCACTGGCATACTGTTACCGACGACCTCAATTCCGTGAGTGCCGACGCTCTCCGCACCGTGGCCACGGTGACCATGAAGACCATCTATGGCGATTATCCGCATGAAAAATAGGAGACAGGGGACAGGAGATAAGAAGATAAGACAAATGCACCTGCTACGGTATTGTCTTATCTCCTTATCTCCTTTTTTTCTTTTTACCTTTCTGCTCTTTTCTTCCTGTGCATCCGACTGCAATACCCCCTTCGGCGAAGGGGCTGTCATTGACACCTACCAGCCCGAGTTTGCTTCCCTCTCCAATGTGGGCGGCACGGTGACCATCAACCGCGGCTACAAGGGCATCTTCGTGCGCCGGGTTTCCTATTCAGAATTTGTGGCCTTCGAATGTGCCTGCCCTCATTGTCGCGAGGTTCGCTTGCTTCCGCTCGATGGATGGGAAGGCGAGGTGTTGGAATGTCCTGATTGCAAGTCTCGCTATGAGACACTTTACGGCCAGCCGTTAGAAGGCGCTGCCTCCGGTTGTCCGCTCTACGAATACCGTACCCACTACGACGGTATCCTCCTTGAGATTTACTAGCCCTTATCGTACCTGGATTACCTCGCCGTGGTCGTCTACTATCATGCGGTAGAACCAGGCAGGGTAGGGGGGCTGCTTGATGCCGGTGACGACACCCGTCGGGGTGGTCTTGATGCGGCCGTCCTCGACGGTCTTGATATTGCCGTCGATATACTTCATCAACAGCAGCTGGTCTAGTTCTTTCCAGCGGCGCATCATGCGCTCGGCGCAGTCGTTGCTGAAGCGGTTGAGTTCGCCCACCAGGCGCTGCTCGCTGACGTCCATCCGGGCCCAACGGTCGGTATGGCTCTGCTCGTTACGTACGAAGTCGGTCTCCAGCTCCTGCTGCACACGCTGCACGTCGACAATCATCGAGTCATAGCGCAGGTAGCAGAAGTTGCTCACGCGGTTGAAAAGCCAGAAGGCTGCCGTCTCGCTGTAGCGGCTCATGCTGCCGTTGCCTTCCTCGAAGCAGACGGGCACCTGTGTCACGCCGCAGTAGACGGGGCAGTAGCAGGTGCTGTAGGTGTCGTCGACGCCGAACCACAATATACCGCCGAGCTTGCTGGGCAGCCATTTGCGGCACTGCGCCACGAACGAGAAGCCTGTCTGCTGGGTGCTGATGGCGCGCTCGTGGATGTATTGCTTGCCGTCGACCTCGAAGTCCATGGGGCGCCAGCGGTAGGGGCAGTGGAAGGGGCCTGCGCCCACATCCTGCGTCATGTCCATCGGCGTGCCCTCATAGTGGTCGCGCATCAAGGCCATGCAGTCCTGCACGGAGAGCTTTCTATTGGGCTTCACCCACAGCGGCAGGCGTTCGGCGGTAGCATCGCCCATGGCATAGGCCTCGTAACGATTCATACCTTCAGCGCAGCGGTTAAACATGGCGTAGACACGTGCCTCGCAGGCGCGGAGACCGGAGAAAGTCAGGGGGTTGTAGGTGTCGGCATAGGAGAAATTGGCATCGTTGCCAGTGTAAAGTCCCTGTTTGCGGGCGAAGGATGCCACATCCTCGCTGTAGACACACTCCACTTCGGGCTCGAAGATATGGTCGATATGCTTGCTGCTGATGGCGGGATGCGGGCCTTTCTTCTTCCATTTCTTGGGCTCCTGCGGGAAGGTGGTGATGCGGGCCTGGTTGGCGTGGCCGCAGATGTAGCCGTTGGGCACGCGGCGCGCCACCCACACGGCCCCCTTCTCGAAGTGGCCCTTGCTGGTGATCTCGAAGATCCACACCTCGTCGGGGTCGGCGATGGAAAAACTCTCGCCACCCTCGGCATAGCCGTAGGTACTCACCAGTTCGTGCATCACCTTGATGGCCTCGCGGCAGTTCTTGGCACGCTGCAGCGTGACATAGATGAGGTTGCCGTAATCGATGCCTTCGGCATTGCCCTTGTCGAGGGGGCTGATGCCGCCCCAGGTGGTCTCGCCCATGGCCAGCTGGTGCTCGTTGATAAAGCCCACCACCTGGTAGGTGTGCGCCGGCTGCGGTATCTCTATCTGGAATTTTAAACTTCCATAGTTGTAGAGCTTCAGCATCTCGCCGGGCTGGTGGTCGGCAGCAGGACAAAAGCGCAGCTGCCCATAGCGCGTATGGCTGTCGGCGGCATAGGTGATAAAGGTGCTGCCGTCGGCACTCGCCCCACGGCTCACAATAAGGTTAGTGCAGGCCAAAGCATACCCGCCAAAGGCCATCATAAAGATAAAAATCAGTCGTTTCATTAAGATTTCATTTAAATTTAATGATTAATAAAGCATTCCAAACATCCACAGAGGAATCCGATTACCATTGCCGTATTCAATATTATCAGCAACAACGTATGAATTATCTATATCCACAATCTGCTTTTTCCCTTTGTTTTGTCCTCCCACTTCAAACGTATATTTATGGTCAATCAGGAAATCTCCGTGCTCGGCAAGATTAACCGAGTGCTGATGACGCAATTGGTTTGCAAAGAAGGTTTCACGAAGAGTGCCACTATTAGGTTGCAATCCGATAAGAGCGAAGGATAGGTTAGTGTTGTCAAGATAGATTTTATCGGGTTTTTGCAGCCTTACTATACCATTGCTCTCTTTTTGAAGACTAAAAGTAATGCGACTGTCATGCAGGGCGTTAAGATATTGGAGCAAAGCATTGCGCGACAAGCCTATTCGCTCGCTGAGTTTACTGATATTAGGCACAAATGGAGCCGATTCGGCAATGATGTAAAGCAGTTGCTTGATTTTAGGAATATACGCGGTTTCTACATCGCGAAGTTGGGGTATCTCTATTTCGATAACCATGTTGACAACTTCAGCCAATCGACCGTTAAACAAGGCAGGGATTTCTTTATAGAAAGGATAATACCCATGACGCAGGTAGGCATCAAAATGTTGTAAGATTTTCACCTTCTCGAGAGTGTTCAAGGCAATGTCCACATGTTCCGCAAGCAGCTGTTCAAGAGACACCTGTGGCAATGTCAGCGATTCATTCCAATTGAGATACTCTCGGAAAGAAAATCCCTGCATCTCATAAACAATGGCACGACGGCTGAGGTCGGCTCGGGAATTGAGAATCTCGAGCAATGACGAACCCGTGAAAACCACGTGCAAATCGGGGAAATCGTCATATATGTTTTTGATTTCCTGGCTCCAGTTGGGGTATTTGTGAACCTCATCGAGAAACAGGTAGCGACCGCCACGCTGCGAAAATATGGTTGCCAACTCATAGATGCTATGCGCATTGAACCAAATATTATCTGCACTGGCATAAAGAGTTGTACCATCTAATTTGTGATGCAGTTTGATGTGCTGTAATAACAATGTTGTTTTTCCAACACCACGGGCACCTTGAATGCCTATCAACTGTGCCTTCCACTCAATCTCCTGTTCCAAACTACGAACAAATTGGATGCTAGTCCTGCTATATTTCGCTGAAAATAAGTTAAATAATTCATCCATAACTATTTGTTTTATGCTGCAAATATACACAAATTTTGCAATCTCCAGATTACAAAAATAAAAAAAATTGCAATCCCCAGATTACAAAATCAACAAAAAATGCAATCTGGAGATTAAAAAAATAGAATTCTTGTACCTTTGGCGATGACCTTACGAGCGAGCCAACCTGTCGATTTCTTTTTTATGCTTTATTTCATGTGCAGCTCATGCCCCATGCGGTCTTGCTTGGTCTTCAGGTACTTCTCGTTGTACTTGTTGGGCTCGATGACGATGGGGACAATCTCGGTGACTTCGAGGCCGTAGCCTTCCAGTCCGGTGCGCTTCACGGGGTTGTTGGTGATGAGGCGCATCTTGGTGACCTTCTGGTCGCGCAGTATCTGGGCGCCGATGCCGTAGTCGCGCTCGTCGGCCTTGAAGCCCAGTTTTAAATTCGCGTCGACGGTGTCGAGACCCATCTCCTGCAGGTGGTAGGCCTTGAGCTTGTTGACCAGGCCGATACCGCGCCCCTCCTGGCTCATATAGGCGATGAGGCCCTTGCCCTCTTTCTCGATCATCTCCATGGCGTGGTGCAGCTGGTCGCCGCAGTCGCACTTGCAGCTGCCGAAGATGTCGCCCGTGGCGCAGCTCGAGTGGACACGTACGAGGATAGGCTCGCCCTCTTCCCACTCGCCCTTCTTGAGCACCATGTGGGTGGTGCCGTTGTCGAGCTGGGTGTAGGCGATGAGTTGGAAGTTGCCCCACTGCGTGGGCAGGAACACCTCCTGCTCCTTGCGGATGAGGGTCTCGTGGGCGATGCGGTAGGCGATGAGGTCCTTGATGGTGACAATCTTGAGGCCGAACTTCTTGGCCACCTCCTGCAGCTGAGGCATGCGGGCCATGGTGCCGTCGTCGTTGATGATCTCGATGAGGGCGCCGGCGGGATAGAGTCCGGCGAGGCGGGCCAGGTCGACGGCCGCCTCGGTGTGGCCGGCACGCACCAGCACGCCGCCGTTGCGGGCGCGCAGGGGGTTGATGTGGCCGGGACGGCCCAGCTGGTCGGCCTTGGTCTTGGGGTCGGCGAGGGCGCGGATGGTGCTGGCACGGTCGTGCATCGAGACACCCGTGGTGCAGCCGTCCTCGAGGTTGTCGACGGTCACCGTGAAGGGGGTGCCGAGGAGCGAGGTGTTGTCGTGCACCTGCATGTCGAGGTTCAGCTCGTGGCAGCGCTGCTCCGTGATGGGGGCGCAGAGCACGCCGCGGCCGTTCTTCAGCATGAAGTTGACATGCTCGGGGGTGATCTTTTCGGCGGCCATGATAAAGTCGCCTTCGTTCTCACGATCCTCGTCGTCGACAACAATCACAAACTTGCCCTCGCGGAAGTCCTCGATGGCCTCTTCTATCGTATTGAGTTTAAATTCCATAGATAAATATCGTTCTTTTTTTACTGCTGCAAAGATACGAAATTTTCTTTTTCAACGGCGAATTAAACAAATTAAACGAAGCTGCGCAGGTCAATTTGGTGCGAATTACTCGAATATGCTGCCGCAAAAAAGATACAAAAACAATATTTTCTCGCCACCAGCGTTATTAGTTAAAATCAAAAGCCATGACACGAGGAAAAAACATTTGCAGGCAACTCAAGGAGGTGCGTCGCCGCATCGCCGAGGAGAACGACATCCCGTTGGAAATGAAGGAATGCACCTACCAAGGCCCCTGCCGTGGAACCTGTCCACGCTGCGAGGCTGAGGTGCGCTACTTGGAGAACGCCCTGGAAAAGCGCATGCGTTTGGGGAAGAAAGTGGCCTTGGCGGGCCTGTGTGTCTCGCTGGCCGCCTGTGGCAGTGGTTCTTCCCCCAATAGCGATTCTTCTGTGAATCCGAACAACTGGGATGAAACAAATAGAGACTACGATGATGAGGTGGAGGGTGAAATGGGTATGATAGAAACACCTGATTTATCAGTTCCTTTCGAATATCCTGTCCCTGACAACCCCGACGAGGACCAATTCTTCGAGGACGCCTATCTTCATCCCGGTGTAGACCCCATGTTTCCCGGAGGCGAAGAGGGCTTGAAGGCATGGGTTGACCGCAACTTGCGCTATCCTCCGGAGGCTTACGACAAGAAGATTCAAGGTCGTGTGTCGTTGGCGTTGCGTATCAACGAATCAGGAGAGGTCATCTACTACCGCATCCTGCACGACATCGGAGGCCAATGTGCCCAAGAGGTCGCACGCCTGGTGAGAAGCATGCCGCAATGGGAGCCCGGAGGCATCGAAGGTGTCGGCCCCGTAAGCACCGTCTACCAGCTTGACGTCGACTTCCACTTGCCGAAGAAACGTCCGGAAGAGTGGATTGAGATTGAGCCAGTGGTGGTGGGTCCGGAAATCTCAGAAAATGTAATCTTCACAGTCGTTGAAATAGATCCCGAGTTTCCCGGCGGCATGGAAGCCATGTATAAATTCTTTCAGGACAACATCCGCTACCCGAAGGAGGCCAAGAGAAAGAACATCAGCGGCAAAGTGTTCATCACCTTTGTCGTCGAGAAAGACGGCAGCACCAGCAATTACAAAATCTTGCGCGACATCGGTGGCGGCTGCGGCGCCGAGGCAATACGCGTGGCGAAAATGATGCCCAAGTGGACGCCTGGCCAACAACGCCATAGAAGTGTCCGTGTGCAATTCAATATGCCCGTCAATTTCTCACTCTCAAAATAACCTGCCATGAAGAGAATTTTGACAATATGCGCATTGATGGCAGTCCTGACAGGCTGTCGATGCCAGGTGGCCCAAACTGGCCGTTTTTCGGCCGACTCGACGGAGTATATCGTCACCATCGATGGCCGCGAGGAGGCTTTCCCGCTGGTCTTTTAGACCTCCTAAAAAAGTACTTACCGAGCGGCGTATTTAACATTTGTTAAGTTAAAATTTTGGCGTCAAAACCACCCAAGGCACCTTTCCACCCGAAAGGTGCCTTTTTTCGTTCATAACGCTATGTATAATAGACGTATGAACGACCTACCAACTCCCTACCAACTCCTAACCAACTCCTACCATGGTAGGTGTTGATAGGTCGTTCATGGGGTGATGGTGTTTAAGAGTTATTAACATTTCGTTTCGGCAGGGGTAGGCGAAATTAAATTTGGCTGTTCGGGAAAAAGTGCGTATCTTTGCAGATTGTTTTTTATAACAAGCCCTTTTTTTGAAGACAAGAAAGGACAAGAAAGACAAAAAAGATTGCAATGAGAATAGCACTGATAGGATACGGAAAGATGGGTCATGCCATCGAGGCCTTGGCCGCCGAGCGTGGACATGAAGTCACCGTGAAGATTGACAAGGGCGAGCCGTGGCCCTCCAAGATGGAGGCCGATGTGGCCATCGAGTTCACTACGCCGGCGACGGCGGTGGACAATATGCTGCGCTGCTTTGAGGTTGGACTGCCGGTGGTGTGTGGCACCACGGGCTGGTATGCTGACTATGAGAAGGTTGTCGCCGAATGCAAGGCCCATGGCGGCCGCCTCTTCACCGCTACCAATTTCAGCATCGGCATGAATATCATGTTCGCCCTCAACGAGCGTCTGGCCCACTTGATGCGTGGCCGCGACGACTACAAGGTCTCCATCAGCGAGACTCACCATATCCATAAGCTCGACGCCCCCAGCGGCACGGCCATCACGCTGCAGGAGCAGATAGTGGAATGTGGGCAGCGGAAGGTGGACAGCATTCCCATCGCCTCGTTCCGCGAGGGCGAGGTGCCGGGGACCCATACCGTGGTCTACGACAGCGAGATAGACACCATCACCCTGACCCACGAGGCGCATTCCCGCAAGGGTCTGGCCTTGGGCGCCCTGCTGGCGGCCGAGTTTTTGTCAAAAGCCGAGCCGGGCATATACACCATGAAAGATATCTTGTAACGGTTAATGGTCAAAGAAAGAAAACCGGGAAGAGCCAATCTGTGGGTGCTGCTGGCGCTGACATTGCTGCTGGCGGCGGCGATGGCGGTCTGCAGCCTCTTCGGGGCTGTCGACTTCGAGTGGGACGAGATTCGCGACTCACAGATCTTCTGGCAGCTGCGAGTGCCGCGGGTGGTGATGAGTGTGCTGGTGGGAGCGGTGCTGAGCGTATGTGGTGCGGCCTACCAGAGCATCTTCCGCAACCCCTTGACGGACCCCTATGTGCTGGGTGTCTCGAGTGGTGCCTCGCTGGGTGCCGCCGTGGCCATCTTGCTGGGATGGGGCGCCATCCAATGGGGTGTGAGTGGTCTGGCGCTGGCGACGGCGCTGCTCACGGTGCTGCTCATCTACAAGATTGCCTCCATAGGCAACCGCATGCACACCACCACGCTGCTGCTCACGGGAGTCTGCTTCACCCTGCTTATCTCGGCCGTCATCTCGTTCCTCATGGTGCTCAACCATGAGAAGATGGACGACATCATCTTCTGGACCATGGGCAGCTTCGATCCCTCGCGAATCTCGTGGGAGGATGTGTGGGTGATGCTGCCAGTGGCCGTGGTGGGCATCGGCGTAGTGCTGTGGTATTCGCGCGACCTCAACCTGCTGCTGGCAGGCAGCGAGGAGGCGAGGAGCATGGGCTGCGAGGTGGAGAAGGTGAAGCGCGTACTGCTGCTCTTCACCACCCTGATGGTGGCCTTCGCCGTGAGCAGCTGCGGTGTGATAGGTTTCGTGGGCTTGATAGTGCCCCATGCCGTAAGGCTGGTGGTGGGTGCCGACAACCGAAGGGTGGTGCCCTACTCGCTGCTCTGCGGCGCCATCTTCGTGCTGGTGTGCGACACGCTGGCGCGCACGGTGCTGCGTCCGGGCGAGTTGCCGGTGGGTAGCCTCACCTCGATCATCGGCGCACCGCTGTTCATATACCTGCTGTACAAGAGCAAGAAGAGTTATTAGGAGATAAGGAGACAGGAGATAAGACAAATGATAGGATTGCGACATATAACGGTACGTTTTGGCAAGCGCGAGATATTGAACGATATCAGCGCCGACATCGCAGGAGGGCGCATCACCGCGGTGATGGGTCCCAACGGCTGTGGCAAGACGACGCTGCTGCGCTGTGTCGGCGGCCTCATGCAGCCCACTGGTGGCGACGTGCTGATAGACGACAATCCTGTCGGCAGCTACTCCGCCCGCGCCTTGGCGCAGAAGGTGGCCTTCGTGCGGCAGCAGGCGCAGACCGACCTCGACTTCTCGGCCTTCGAGATTGTCCTCATGGGCCGCAACCCCTATCAGAAGAGGCTCCAGAACGAGTCGAAGGCCGACTGGGACATCGTGGAGCAGTGTATGCGGCAGACCAACACATGGCACCTGCGCTTCGCCAAGCCCAACCAGATGAGCGGCGGCGAGCTGCAGCGCGTAATGATTGCCCGCGCGCTGGCACAGCAGACGCCCGTGTTGCTCATGGACGAGCCGGTGTCGAACCTCGACATCGCCCACCAACTCGAGATTATGCGCCTTTTGCGCAACGCCAAAGAAAAAACCATCCTCATCGTCATCCACGACCTCAACCTCGCGCTCCAGTTCTGCGACGACTTGATGCTCTTCCATGGCGGCAGCCTTCTCTACCAAGGACCCATCGCCGGCGGCCTCACGCCGGAGAATATCCGCGAAGTCTATGGCGTGCCCTCACATGCCGTCGAAGGAAGGATTATTTATGATTACTAACTAACACTCCCCCAACCATGAAGAGAAACAGATGTATAACCCTATTGATATGCCTCCTTTTGATGCCGCTGCTGCATGCGCAGCAGAGCAGCCCTTGCATCGAGCCCGACTCGGTGATTAGCGAGGCAATGAAATACCTGGGCGTGCCCTACAAATGGGGAGGCAAGACCCCCAAAGGTTTCGACTGTGCCGGCTTCACCCGTTATGTCTATAGCAAGTTCGGCATCACGCTGGGCCCGTCGGCGGCACCGCAGTACAATGTGGGCGAGAAGGTCAAGCGCGAGGACATCGCCGTGGGCGACCTGGTGTTCTACGGAGGACGCCATGGCGGACGCCGTAGGAGCAAAGGCATCGGCCATGTGGGCCTCGTCACCGCCATCTATGACGACCATTTCGACTTTATCCATGCCTCCAGCAAAGGCATCCGCGTCACCTCCTCGCAGGAGCCGTACTATCAGAAGCGCTATGTCGGCGCCTGCCGTGTCATCGACTGCAAGGAGATGGCCGCCGAGGGCATCGCCCTGCCGCCTGTCGACACCGTCACACGCGACAGCCTCTTCACCATCGCCATGGTGGGCGACATGATGCTCGGCACCCTCTACCCCAACACCCAGCTGCCGCTCAACGACGGCAAGAACCTCTTCGACGATGTGCGCGGCATCCTCACCTCGGCCACCGTCGCCGTGGGCAACTGCGAAGGAGTGCTCTGTAGCGACAACATCCCGTGTGACAAGGAGCAGGTCGAGAATGTCTACGCCTTCCGCATGCCGCCGTCATACGTCTCCCTCTTCAAGGATGCCGGTTTCGATTGCCTCAGCCTGGCCAACAACCACAGCTGCGACTTCGGCTATGACGGCATCAAGGAGACCATGTGGCTGTTCGACAGTGTGGGCATCCGCTATGCGGGAGTCAAAGGGCTGTGCGAGTACACGTTCCTGAGCCACGACAGCATCACCTACGGCTTCTGTGCCTTCGGCCACAACAACTACACCTGCATGCATCAGGACACCGTGAAGGCCCTTGAAATCTTGCGCGCTATGCGCGACTCGTGCGACATCCTCATCGTCTCGTTCCACGGTGGTGCCGAGGGGCGTGACCAGTCACACCTGCCCATGGGCAAGGAGGTCTTCCTCGACGAGGACCGCGGCTCGCTGCGCTCCTTCGCCCATTTCTGCATCGACAACGGAGCCGATGTCGTCTATGGCCACGGCCCTCATGTGTGCCGTGCCGTAGAGGTCTACAAGGGCCACTTTATCGCCTACAGCCTCGGCAACTTCTGCACCCCCGCGGGTATCAGCGTCTCAGGCATCCTGGGCTATGCACCGGTCATCACCGTGCGCATCGACCGCGACGGACTCCTCGTCGACGGACGCATCCACTCGTTCATCCAGCCCTTCCGCAAGGGACCGCGGATCGACAAGCAGCACAAAGTGGCCAAAGCGATACGTTCCCTGACGATCGAAGACATTGAAAATCCGCACATTTCCATCGACGAAGAGGGTGTCTTCTTCCCGGTGGAATAAGGGTGGCAAAAAGGCCGTTTACACTTTTTTAAGAAGTTTTTATTTGGCTGGTTCCAACTTTTTGTGTATTTTTGCAACGCTTTTTTTAGTTATAGAATAGTTTTAAAATGAGATATACCAAACGTATCGTATTGTTTTTAGCACTCTTGGCGGCACCCGTGCTCGCCAACGCACAGGTTGATGACCCCCAAAAGGATAACAAATCGGAGATCAAGGTCAACAAACTGGACGTCATCTACGAGGATGAAGAATTCAAAGGTGTGGTGATTGACAACCGCAACGCCAAGGAGACGGAGAACATTTTTTATCAGGCTCCTTTCATCATCGACGATGACGAAGAAGAAGAGGACGACGACGAGGCTATGCCGAGAAACCGCCGTTTCACCCTCGACGACTTGGGTGCCGAGAGCGAGGACGAGATTATCCTTGTCGGTTTCGACACCGCCTCGATACACCTCCCCAAGCTGGACGTCAGCACCCTCGAGGAACCCATTATCCTTAAACTGCGCGACAATGCCCGTGGCGAGCGCTTCTCCTGGCCCACGCCGCTGACGGCCCGTCCGTCGTCGCACTTCGGCCCCCGCTGGCGTCGCTGGCACTATGGCCTCGACCTCGCCCAGCCTACGGGCGAGCCCATCTATGCCGCCTTCGACGGTGTGGTGCGCATCTCCAAGTACAACAAGAGCTATGGCAACCTGGTGATCATCCATCACGCCAACGGCCTCGAGACCTATTATGCCCACATGTCGCAACGCAACGTGTCGGCAGGCCAGCAGGTGAAGAGTGGCGAAACCATCGGCCTCTGCGGCAATACCGGCCGCAGCTTCGGCAGCCACCTCCATTTCGAGATTCGCTACAAGGGCAACGCCCTCAACCCCGAGGATGTCATCGACTGCTCCACCCACGACCTCATCAGCGAAGAGCTGACGCTCACCTCTGCCTCGTTCCGCAAGGTGGCCAAGAGCAGCAAGGGTGGCAGATCCTACATCGGTGGCGGCACCGAGTGGTACCGTGTGCGCAGCGGAGACACCCTCGAGAAGATTGCACGCCGCAACGGCACCACCATCACACAGCTCTGCCGCCTCAACGGCATCAGCCGCAACAAGGTGATTCACCCCGGCGACAAGCTGAAGGTGTCGGGCAAGGTGACCAAGGCCTCCAAGTCGAAAGCTTCCAAGTCGAAGAAGAAGAAATCCAGAAAGAAGAGACGCAGATGAGACTCGACATCCTCACCTTGTTCCCGAACATGATGACCATGTTCTTTGAGGAGTCCATCCTCAAGCGGGCCCAGAAGAAAGGGCTCGTCGAGGTGCATTTTCACGACCTGCACGACTATTCCCTCACCAAATACGGTTCTGTCGACGACTACCCCTACGGCGGTGCCGCCGGCATGGTGATGGCCGTGGAACCACTGGCCAACTGCATCGAAGGGCTCCAGAAAGAGCGCCATTACGACGAAGTGATATATACCGCCCCCGACGGCGAGATGCTGTCGCAGCCTATGGCCAACCAGCTGTCGCTGGCCGAGAACCTGATGATTCTCTGTGGCCACTATAAGGGTGTCGACGAGCGTGTGCGCGAGCACTTCATCACCAAGGAAATCTCTATCGGCGACTATGTCCTCACCGGCGGCGAGCTGGCTACGGCGGTCATCGCCGACGCCGTCATCCGTCTCGTGCCCGGCGTCCTCGGCGACGAGCAGTCGGCCCTCGGCGACTCCTTCCAGGACGGTCTCGTGGCCCCGCCCGAATACACCCGCCCGCCGGAATTCCGCGGCTGGAAAGTCCCCGACGTCCTCCTCTCCGGCAACCACGCCAAGATAGAGCAGTGGCGCATGGAGCAAGCCATCGCCCGCACCAAAGAGAGGAGACCCCACCTCCTTAAGGACCTTAAAGACCTTAAGGACTCTAAAGACCTTAAAGACCCTAAAAAAAGATAATATGACAGAATTTGAGAAATACGCCACGCGTCATCGTGGTATCAGCAGCACGACGTACGCCAAGTATACTTCGGCTATTAACCATATCGTAACGCGAGAGCAGAGACCGCTTGCGGGCTTTGCCGAGCCGAGATATGGTCTGCGACTGAAAGGAGCAAATAACTCGCTGACTCCCTATATCGTTGAGGAGCGTCAGCTCAACGTGGCCCAGATGGACGTCTTCAGCCGCCTGATGATGGACCGCATCATCTTCCTCGGCACCGCCATCGACGACTACACCGCCAACGTCATCCAGGCCCAGCTGCTCTTCCTCGAGAGCGTGGATCCCACCAAGGACATCCAGATCTACCTCAACTCGCCGGGAGGCTCCGTCTATGCCGGCCTGGGCATCTACGACACCATGCAGTACATCCAGCCTAAGGTGAGCACCATCTGCACCGGCCTCGCCGCCTCGATGGCCAGCGTGCTGCTCTGCGCCGGCGAGAAAGGCTGCCGCTGCGCCCTGCCGCATGCCCGCGTGATGATCCACCAGCCCATGGGTGGCGCCGACGGCCAGGCCACCGACATGGAGATCACCGTCCGCGAAATCCTCAAGCTCAAGAAGGAGCTCTACGAGATCATCGCCAAGCACAGCGGCCAGCCCTTCGAGCAGGTGGAGAAAGACTCTGACCGCGACCACTGGTTCACCGCCGAAGAGGCCCTGCAGTACGGCATGATTGACGAAGTTTTAACCAAGAAATAAAGTCCTTAAGGTCCTTAAAGTCCTTAAGGTCCCTAAAGACCTTATGCAACTCAAACTCAAAAACACCAGTCACCACCCGCTGCCGAAGTATGAGACCTCGCAGTCGGCGGGCATGGACCTCCGCGCCTATCTGCCCGACGGCCCTGTCACGCTGAAACCCATGGAGCGCGGCCTCGTCAAGACGGGCCTCTTCATGGAGCTGCCCGCAGGCTACGAGGCGCAGGTGCGTCCCCGCAGCGGCCTGGCGCTGAAGAAAGGCATCACCGTCCTCAACAGCCCCGGCACCATTGACGCTGACTACCGCGGCGAGATATGCGTGATACTCATCAACCTCTCGCAGGAGGATTTTGTCATTAACGACGGCGAGCGCATCGCCCAGATGGTCATCGCCCGCCACGAGCAGGCCGAGATCGTCCAAGTGGAGGAGCTCACCGACACCGAGCGTGGCGCTGGCGGCTTCGGACACACAGGTCGTAAGTGAACGTTAATTATCGTGAATTGACCGTGAATTGCCGTAAATTATTATTGTCGCTTCTGGTACTGCTACCATTCTGCGCCTGTCATGCGCAGCCAGTCTCCAATGTGTCGCAGGGGCCAGCCCTTCGGACGGGTGCAGATTCAATAGTCAATAATTACTACGTTCAAGGCGAGTGTTTTGGTGCGACCGTACCGCTCACCCTCGTGGGCGACATCGCTGTGGTTGCCAACCAAACCTCTATCGTTGGAAACACCCATTTGGTAGACACTCTGCTTTCCGAGGGTGTCCACATCACCAAAATCTTCTGCCCGGAGCACGGCTTCCGCGGTACCGCAGCCGCCGGAGCACATATCGACAACAGTGTCGACCTCAAGACAGGCCTCCCCATCATTTCATTATATGGTAAGAACAAGAAGCCCACGCCGGAACAGATGAAGGACATCGATGTGGTCATCTTCGACCTGCAGGACGTGGGCTGCCGATTCTACACCTATATTTCCACCCTGCATTACGTGATGGAGGCCTGCGCCGAAAACGATGTGCGGCTTATCGTCCTCGACCGACCCAACCCTAACGGTCACTATGTCGACGGTCCCGTCCTCGACACCGCGCACTATCGTTCTTTCGTCGGCATGCACCCTGTGCCGGTGGTCTATGGCATGACCATCGGGGAGTACGCAATGATGATCAATGGCGAAGGTTGGCTGAACGTGGACCGCCAGCATCTTGCTGGCAAGAACTCGGTGGATGCCGGCAAGATGCCGGCGGTCCAACAGTGCGACCTCACTGTCGTCCCAATGCAAGGTTACAAGCGAGATAGCGTGGGCTACGAGCTGCCCGTGCCGCCGTCGCCCAACCTGCGCACGGCACACGCTGTGGCCCTTTACCCGAGCCTCTGCCTCTTTGAAGGCACCCACTGCGGCGTGGGACGCGGTACAGATTGGCCCTTCGAGTGGGTCACCTACGGCTCCGACACCCTCGACCTGAGGCAGGAGGAGGCTCCGGCGGCTTTTAGCCTCAGATACTTGATGGAGATGTACCGCCGTGTGCCTCAGGATAAGTTCTTCCAGAAGAGCAATTTCTTCGAGAAGCTGGCCGGCAACGGCGACCTGCGCAAGCAGATAGAGAGTGGCATGAGCGAGGAGGAGATCCGCGCCACCTGGCAGCCTGCCCTCGACGAATTCAAGAAAATACGTGAAAAATATCTAATCTATAAATAAGATGAAAAAAGTAATCCTTATGCTGTCTGCCGCGGCCCTTCTTTTTGGTGCCTGCTGCAGCAACGAATGTCAGCCGGCAGACTCTGCCGACACCCAGGCCTCCAATGCCGAGGCCGTCATGAACAATATCCTCAACCGCAAAAGCGTGCGCTCCTACAACGGCGACACCATCCCTGCCGCCATCATGGAGAACATCCTGCGTGCCGCCATGGCCGCCCCGTCGGGCATGAACATCCAGCCCTGGCAGTTTGTCGTCCTCACCGACAAGAGCCAGTACGAGACCATCTTCGAGGGCAACGGCAACATGCAGAAGTTCATGGAGAGTGGCGCCATCGTCGTCGTCTGTGCCGACACCACTGTCACGCGTCCCACGCGCGAGAACCCCGACGGTCCCGCCGTCACGAGCCCCAACCCCATGTGGCGTGACGACGTCGCCGCCGTCACCGAGAACCTCCTCCTCGCCGTCGAAGCCCACGGCCTCGGCGCCTGCTGGACGGCCTGCTATCCCTTCCCCAACACCATGGCTCCCGTCCGCAAGGCCCTCGGCCTGCCCGACAACGTGGTGCCCTATGCCGTGGTACCCATGGGCTATCACGACGGCACCACCCAGCCCAAAGACAAATGGGATCCCGCCCGTATCCACTACGGCCGCTGGTAAAAAACCTTTTCAACCTTTCAACCCCCTTTAACCTCTTAACCCTTTCAAACCCTTTAAACCCCTTAAACCTTTCAAACCCCTCAAACCCTTTAAACCTTTCAAACCCCTCAAACCCTTTAGACCTTTCAAACCCCTCAAACCCTTTAAACCTTTTCAACCGATGAAAACCCTATTGAAAAAATCGCTGCCCCTGCTCCTCATCGTCGCCGTGCTGGCGCTGAGCGGCGTGCAGGTGTCGTGCAAGAGCTCGAGTGCCAACATGTATGAGAGGCACCAGTCGAACAAAGCCCGCAACATCAAGTCGAACATCAAGGTCAAGGGCACCAACAAAGCCAACAGCCACACCACCCGCAGCTACTAATCACTCAACCATTCACGCAATCAAACACTCAACGATGCTCTATCCTCTGAAATTCCTCCCCCTCTACAAGAATGTCCTCTGGGGCGGCAACAAGCTGAAAGGCTATGGCTTCGACTATGAGCCGCTGCCCAACTGCGGCGAGCTATGGGCCCTCTCCTCTGTCGAGGGACGCGAGTCGGTCATCGCCAACGGCTTCCTGGCCGAGAACACGCTGAACGAGGCCATCGAGATATATATGGGCGACCTCGTGGGCGACAAGGTGTATAACCGTTTCGGCACCAACTTCCCCCTGCTCTTCAAGGTCATCGACGCTGCCCAGGACCTCTCCATCCAGGTGCACCCTGACGACGAGCTGGCGCAGCAGCGCGGCATGTCCTGTGGCAAGACCGAGATGTGGTATGTCATGGAGGCCGACGCCGGCGCACGTCTCATCAGCGGCTTCCGCCGCGACACCGACCCCGAGGAGTACCGTGCCGCTCTGGCGGCAGGCCACCTCGAGGAACTCCTCTATAGCGAGGAGCCCGAGGCCGGCGACGTCTACTTCATCCCCGCGGGACGTGTCCACGCCCTCGGCAAAGGCCTCATGGTCGCCGAGATACAGCAGACCTCTGACTGCACCTACCGCATCTACGACTACAACCGTCGCGATGCCGACGGAAACCTGCGGCAGCTGCACACACAGGAGGCCATGGACGCCATCGACTTCTCCGGCATCCGCGGCCACGCCCACACCCACTACCACGCCCACCTCAACGAGACCACCACGCTGGCCTCCTGCCCCTACTTCATCACCAACCTCCTGCCCCTCGACCAGCCCATCCGCAAGAACCTCGAAGAGGTCGACACCTTCGTGGTATACATGTGTGTCGATGGCATCGCCGCCGTCAAGAGCATGGACTCCATCGTCCCGCTCCATGCCGGCGAGTGCGTCCTCGTGCCTGCCATGGCCGACAGCGTGGAGCTCTTCTGCGAAGGCCCTGCCAAGCTCCTCGAGGTCTATATCGACACCACCGACTGGGCCGACGAGGCTCCTGAGGCCGACTGGGTGGCACAGTTCATCGGCGGTCTCCGCGACCAGCATGAGCACGACTGCGACTGCGGATGCGACCACCACCACGACCATGGCCACGACTGCGATTGCGGCCACTGTCATTAAAAAAATTTGCACGTATAAAAAAAAAGTACTAATTTTGCACCGCTTTTTATAGTGTAAACGACACAACGGAACATGTTCGACTTCGAGACATCGGTAACCGGGATAGAGTTCAAAGTGAGACAGTTGGCAGACGAGGTGGCTCGCCTGCGCTCGCTGGTGTCCGAGAAAGACGACCGTTGCCGCGAGCTGCAAGAAGCACTTGATAATAAAGAAATAATAATTAATAACCTTAAAGAAGAAAACAAATTAATAAAACTAGGGAACAAGTTGACGGAAAAAGGCGATTGTTCTGAGATAAAACTTAAAATCAATCAGATGATACGCACCATCGACAGAAGCCTTGAGATACTAAAGGTTGAAAGTTAAAAAGGTTCGCTTCGCTTAAAAGGATAAAAAGGAGACCGTTCATGGCCCTCCAAATCGTTTAAACCATCAAACCTTTTAAACCTTTTAAACATAAAGAAATGGAAACGGTATCGGCATCGGTTAACATATTAGGTCGCACGTACAAGCTTCGCGTTGCCGCGGAGGATGAGGGAGCATTGCGCAAGGCAGCGGAGGCTATCGACACGCAGGCGAAGAACTATGGTAAGATGTATGCCTATAACGACCATCAAGACTTGCTGGCCATGGTGGCATTGACGCAGATCACTCAATTGACGAAGATACAAGACTCGCTGCGGTACAAGGACACGGACCTCGCCCAGAGGCTCCAGTCCATCGACAGCCTGTTGGAGCAAATCCTGCATCCGACTAAGGACCAAAACAGTTTGTAAACTCAACACCATTTACGAACCGAGTCGGCTCAGGGGCGGGTAAGTTGTATGGCCGATACGCCCGGCGCTCAAATCCTAACAGTCCAGGGTTTACCAATACTCTAGGAGGACTTACCGCGATGCAGGATTTTTTATACTGACCGTCGTCTTTTCTTCTCGACCACCGTTCCCACAAAAAACAAAATCACATTATGCCCGTAGTATTTATCATAATCGGAATTGTGGCCGGTGGCGGCGTGGCCGTCTGGCTGACCACCACAGTGCTGCGCAACAAACTGCTCGCCAAGAGCCAGCAAGTACTCAAAGACGCCGAAGCCAAAGGCGAAGTCCTCAAGAAAGAGAAAGAGCTCCAGGCCAAGGAGAAGTTCCTGCAGCTGCAGCGCGAGCACGACAAGCGCGTCAACGAGCAGAACAACAAGATGCGCGACGCCGAGAACAAACTCAAGCAGCGCGAGCAGACCCTCTCGCAGAAGGTCGACGAACTGCAGAAGAAGAGCAACGAGCTGAAAGGTGTCAGCGAGAACCTCAACAACCAGATCGAAGCCCTCAAGCGCCGTCAGGCCGAGGTGGAGAAAGTCTACAAGGAGAGCGTCACTAAGCTCGAGCACATCGCCGGCATGAGCGCCGACGAAGCCAAGCAGCAGCTCGTCGAGGCCATGACCGAGGAGGCCCGTGCCGAGGCCAGCACCACCATCATGGACATCGTCGAAGAGGCCAAGATCACCGCCGCCGAGCAGGCCAAGAAGATCGTCATCCAGAGCATCCAGCGCACCGCCACGGAGACCGCCGTGGAGAACACCGTCTCCGTCTTCAACCTCGAGAACGAGGAGGTCAAGGGCCGCATCATCGGCCGCGAGGGCCGCAACATACGCACCCTCGAGAGCCTCACCGGTGTCGAGATCATCATCGATGACTCGCCCGACGCCATCATCATCAGCGGCTTCGACCCCGTGCGCCGCGAGATCGCCCGCCTGTCGCTCCATAAGCTGGTCACCGACGGCCGCATCCATCCCGCCCGCATCGAGGAGGTCGTCGCCAAGACCCGCCGCCAGATAGAACAGGAGATCAACGAGGTGGGTAAACGCACCTGCATCGACCTCGGCATCCTCAATATGAACCACGAGCTCATGCGCATGGTGGGCCGTATGAAGTACCGCTCCTCCTATGGTCAGAACCTGCTGCAGCACAGCCGCGAGGTGGCCAACCTGGCCGCCACCATGGCCTCCGAGCTGGGCCTCAACCCCAAGCTCGCCAAGCGCGCCGGCCTGCTGCACGATATCGGCAAGGTGCCTGAGACCGACCCCGAGATTCCGCACGCCATCTTCGGCATGAAGCTCGCCGAGAAGTACAAGGAGCACCCCGACGTGTGCAACGCCATCGGTGCCCACCACGACGAAATCGAGATGACCAACCTTATCTCGCCCATCATCCAGGTGGCCGACGCCATCAGCGGCGCCCGTCCCGGCGCCCGCCGCGAGGTCGTCGAGGCCTACATCAACCGCCTCAAGAAACTCGAGGACATGGCCATGGCGTACCCCGGAGTCGTCAAGACCTACGCCATCCAGGCCGGCCGCGAGCTCCGCGTCATCGTCGGCGCCGACAAGGTCAGCGATGTCGAGGCCAACAAGCTCAGCTTCGACCTCTCCAAGCAGATCCAGAACGAGATGACTTACCCTGGCCAGATCAAGGTCACCGTCATCCGCGAGACCCGCGCCATCAACTACGCAAAGTAATGGTCAACGGTTAATGGTTAAAGGTTAAAGACAATGTTAACATTAGCCATACATTGGAATGTGGACCCGGTGATGTTCAACATCGGGTCCTTCTCCCTTCGCTACTACTCGCTGGGCTTCCTTTTTGCCTTCGTGTTGGGCTACCTCATCGTCGCACGCATGTTCAAGCGCGAGCAGGTGAATGCCAACTACCTCGACAGCCTGGTCATCTATATGTTCCTCGCCACCCTCATCGGTGCCCGCCTGGGACACTGCCTCTTCTACGAGCCCGACTACTTCCTCTCCCCCGACCATTGGTTCGAGATCATCTGGCCTTTCCGCCACGGCCACTTCACTGGCTTCCAGGGCCTCGCCAGCCACGGTGCCGCCATCGGCATCCTCGCGGCCTTGTGGCTCTACTGGCGCAAGTATGGCATGAACATCTGGTGGATCCTCGACCGTCTGGTCATCGTCGTCGCCCTCGGCGGCGCCTTCATCCGCCTGGGCAACCTCATGAACAGCGAGATCTACGGCGGCGTCACCGACCTGCCGTGGGGCTTCGTCTTCGAACGTGCCCAGCACGACCCCGACATGGCCGCCACCTGGATGCTCCCCAAGCACCCCACACAGCTCTACGAGAGCCTCAGCTATTTCGCCATCTTCGGCGTCAGCCTGTGGTACTACCTCCGCAAGAAGGGCGCCATCAAGAGCGGTGCCATCTTCGGATGGTGGCTCGTGGCCCTCTTCGGCGTGCGCTTCCTCATCGAGTTCGTCAAGAACGACCAGGTAAACTTCGAGGCCGGCATGGCCCTCAACATGGGACAGCTCCTCAGCCTCCCCTTCATCCTCGGCGGCCTGGCCATCGCTTGGCTCTCGCACAAGGAAAAACTCCCCCAGGGACCCTTCCCGAAAGGAGAAAAAGTTAAAACAAAAAAGAAATAACCCCCAAGTCCCTAAGGACCTTAAAGACCTTAAGGACCCTAAAGACCCTAAAGAAAAAATGAAAACCCTTATCTTAGTCCGTCACGGCGAAAGCGCCTGGAATAAACTCAACCTCTTTACCGGCTGGACCGATGTCGACCTCACCGAGGCCGGCGTCAAGGAAGCCTATGAGGCCGGCAAGCTCCTCAAAGCCGAGGGCTACCGCCCCGAGCTCTGCTTCACCTCCTACCTCAAACGTGCCGTCAAGACCCTCAACGAGATTCTCGACGCCATGGACATGGACTGGCTGCCCGTGCAGAAAAGCTGGCGCCTCAACGAGAAGAGCTATGGCGCCATCCAGGGCCTCAACAAGGCCGAGACCGCCGAGAAATACGGCGACGAGCAGGTGCTCCTCTGGCGCCGCTCCTTCGACGTGCAACCCCCTGCACTCGACCTCCACGACGAGCGTAGCCCCCGCATGGATCCCCGCTACAACGAGATTCCCGATAACCTCATCCCCCTCACCGAGGCTCTGAAGGACACCATCGAGCGCCTCATGCCCTACTACCGTGGCACCATCCTCCCCGCCTTCGAGAACCGCAACACCCTCCTCGTCGTGGCCCACGGCAACTCGCTCCGCGGCATCGTCAAGGAGCTCAAAGGCATGACCAACGAGGAGATCATCAAGTTCAACCTCCCCACGGCAGTGCCCTATGTCTTCAAGTTCGACGACCAGATGAAGCTCCTCTCCGACGAGTTCCTCGGCGACCCCGAAGTCATCGCCGCCAAGATGCAGAGTGTCGCCAATCAGGCCAAGAAAAAGTGAGAATTCCATGCGTCTCGGAGAGACGCGCTCTGCTGACTGGTCAAGAGCGCATCTCTCCGAGACGCATATCAGGGGTGTCGTTGGTCTACCCCAGACTGCCGTCTGGGGTTACTGAGAGAGCCTGCCTCCGGCAGGCGACCCCCTAAAAACGCTCAAATCTGCTCTCGAAACACGAAGAAACTGATAAACAGATGACGGTTGTCTATAAAAAAAATACCGCACAACTCGCTGATTTTTAATTATCGTTTTCCGTTTTTTAATTCTCAATTCAAAATTTTTTTGTCAGTTCAAAAAATGTTCGTAATTTTGCACCGCTTTTCGAGAGAGAAAAAGCGGTGCTTTTTAGTCTAACGAAACACACGGAGAGGTGGGTGAGTGGCTGAAACCAACAGTTTGCTAAACTGTCGTACTCGATTAGGGTACCGGGGGTTCGAATCCCCCCTTCTCCGCCAAGAGACGCCCCGAAAGGCGTCTTTTTTGTTCCCGGGGCATAGCGAAGCCCGGTTATCGCGCCTGCTTTGGGAGCAGGAGACCCCCAGTTCGAATCTGGGTGCCCCGACAAGAGAATGGTTATAGGTTAAGGGTTATAGGTTATAGAGGGCTGGCGCGCCCCACCTGCGCAAGCATCACTAAACACTAACCACTGACCACTAAAGATGGCCCCGTAGCTCAGCTGGATAGAGCAACTGCCTTCTAAGCAGTAGGTCCTGCGTTCGAATCGCAGCAGGGTCACCGGAAAGGAACCCCGCACAGACTTGTGCGGGGTTCCTTATTTTTTTGCCCCTACCCCTGCATTCTCAAGCCCCATTTTTTCGATTATGTTAAGTACGTTTTGGCACGGATGTTGATAGGGGAGAAGGTATGGAACGTATGACTTTCACCATAGACAAGACGACGGTCACCGAGGGTGACGTCGTGGAGGTGCGCTGGGACTGCCCCGGTGCCGAGAGGGCCGAGCTGACGCTCGACAACGGCTTCAAAGCCACTACCTTGCCGCTGGAACTCAGTGGCAGCAAGCGTTTCCGCCTGCACCGTTCGAAGGGGCGCACGCGCCTGGTCATCACCGCCTATGTGGGTGGCAAGCGCTTCTCCAAGACCCTGAGGGTGAAGGTGAAGCCCATCCCTGTGACGCGTGCCGAGACAGTGGACCACCGTGGCCGCCGTGTGGGCAGGCTGAAGGAGTGGCTGAGTATGCCAAAATGGCAGTCGTGGAAGGCGCGCTACCGGCAGGGATGGCAGATGCTGACACCCGAGAAGAGGCTGGCGTCGCGCCTGCTGATGATCCTGGGAGCGGTGCTTCTGTTGGCCACGCTGGCGCCTATATTGCTGCTACTGGGGTTGTTCGGGTTATCGATGTATCTGATGTGGATACTGATGCGCCGCTAGCGGCGCTTTTTTTTTGTTAAAAAGTTAAAATTTTTTGCATCATTAAAAAAAATGTGTACCTTTGTACTTCCACACATAGAACACTGTGACGTGTATGGAATTAGATGATAGATGTTTACGACGATAAACCATGGAACAAGAACAAGTCATAAACCGTATCAAGGCCCTCGGGAAGCAGATACTGCCCGAAGGGGCTTCGCTATGGCTTTACGGCTCGCGAGCCCGAGGCGACGCACGTCCCGACAGCGACTATGACTTGCTGATTCTGTTGGACAAAGAGCGCATCAGCATGGCCGACTTTGACCATTACATGATTCCTCTGTCAGATTTTGGTATAAGTGTCGGTGAGGATATCAGAGCCCACATATATACAAGGTCAGACTGGAAGATGTGGCGAGAAGCACCATTCAACGAAAATGTAGAAGAAGATAAGATTGTATTGCAATGAGTTTGAATGAACATAGCAGAGACTTCATGGTGAGCCGCGAGATGGAAAGAGCCGTTCACACCCTCTCGGTAGCCACACGATTGGCAGAAGACAAAGAGTGGAACGAGTCTGCAGGTCGCATCTACTATGCAATATTCCATGCCGTCAGCGCACTACTGATTAAGAATCATATACAAGTCAAGTCACACAAAGGAGCATACACCATGTTATGCCAACATTATGTAAACACGGACAAGATACAAAAAAGATTTGGTGACTTTTATCGAAAGATGGAAATCTTAAGGGAACGAAGTGAATATGATTGTTTTTACGATGTAAACGCCGAGGATGTGAAAGAATGCTTGCCTCAAGCCAAGGAGATGATAGACACCATCACTGAGATGGTAAAAGAGTAATAGCAAAGAAATAAAAAACAAACATTTTAACCAACATTATTTATTAACCCAAATTCAAAACATCATGCAAAAGTTTCTACGAACTTTGACCCTGTTGGCACTGATATGCGTGCCTTGGGTCGTGCAGGCGCAGAACACGCAGACCTTCGGTTTCGAAGACAATGCGATTCCTGCAGGTTGGACGAATGACGCCACTTATCCGTGGACGGTGGTTTCGACATCACCGAACAACGGACATAGCGGCACTTACTGCATCAAGAGCGGTAATGCCGGCGTCGGCAGTTCCTCGTCATCCATCTCGGCGACCTTTACGTTCTACGATGATGGAACCATCACCTTCAAGGGTGGATGCTGGGGCGAAGGCACCAGCACAGCCTGGGACAAATGTATCTTCGAGATCGATGGCGTTCAGAAGTTCGCCAATGGCGCACTTGCAGCCTGGAACATCTACTCTTTCCAGGTGACCGCCGGCACTCACACCTTTACTTGGAAGTATACCAAGGACTCTTCTGTTAACCCCACCGGCGATGCTTTCTTTGTTGACAGCGTCGTCGTCGATCTGGGCGCAATACCCTCCTGCTATCCTGTGAGCGACCTCCACTTCGACAATGTCGCTAGCAATAGTATTGACCTTGTCTGGGCTGACACCAACAATAACGGTGCCACCTACAGTGTCTACAAAATCACCGGCACCGACACCGTCCTGGTGCCTGCCTCCGATGTCACCATCAATGGCACTACGGCCACTATCAGCGGCCTGCTGCCCAATACTCTCTACACCTTTGGCGTTGTTGCCGAATGCGGCACCGACGGCCTGAGCCGTTTGGTCACCGCCACCGAACGCACCGCTTGCAGCCCCCTGATTCCTCTGCCCATCACCGAGAACTTCGATGGTATGGGTACTGGCAGTGGCTACCGCCCCTTCTGCTGGTCTGTGCTTAAAGCCAACGGCAACAATCCCTACCTCAGCGCCACTCACCATAGTGGTAATGCTTCCTACTATTTCTCTGCCTCTCAGAACGACACCATCTTCGTGGCCACACCCATGATGGATGCCACTCTCAACGCTCTGCATGTCAGGTTCTGGGCTTACTGCAGCAACTATGGTCGTCTGCAGGTGGGTGTGATGAGCGACACTAGCGACCTCTCCACCTTCCAGCCCATGTTCTTCCTCAATGGCAATGGCAGCACTTGGAACGAGTATGAGTTCTACACCGATACCGCCAATGCTACCGGTTCGGGCTTTGTAGTGTTCCGCTACACTGGCTCCTCCTCGTCGAGCTATAGCTGCTACATCGACGATGTGAGTATCACTGAGGCCACCGACTGCCGTGCTCCCGTTTCGACATGGGTCGAAGGAAAGACACACAACAGCATCACCTTGGCATGGGAGAACTACATAGCTCCCACGGGCTATGAGGTGCGCTACGACACCGTCAACAACCTTAATAGTCTCACGGGTGAGAGCATCACCGTTCCTGGTTCCGACACCACCGTGACCATCTCGGGATTGCTGGGCCACACCACCTACTATGCTTGGATTCGCCCCTCTTGCAGCAGCGACTCCAGCGACTGGCGTACCTTCTCCGCCACCACCACCAACTACAGTTGCTATGCCGTCACCGGCCTTTCTGTGGCAGCCGCCAACTCCTCGAACATCGCCCTCACATGGAACTACGATGCCGAGGGCCGTGGCGAAGCTCCCACGGGCGTGAACCTTTATTATAAGGACCTCACCGACACCACCGTTGCTCCGGTGGACACCATGGTCACGGGCAACATGGCTCTGATTGGCGGTCTCGCTATGGGTCACAACTATCAGTTTAAGGCGCGTACCCTTTGCGGCGACAACGACACTGCCAATGTTACCACCCTCACCTACACCATCCCGAACTGCGGCGAACTGTTAGGCGGTAGCACCACTACTTCTTCTTTCCCGTTCAATGGCTACTATAAATATAGTTATAGCCAGGTAATCTATCCTGCTTCGGTGATTGCAGGCATGAGCAGCATCTCGGGTGTTTCGTTCCAGAATAACAATTCGTCTGTGAATTTTGATTTCGATCTGGAGGTCTACGTGGGCTTCACTTCACAGGCTTCGCTTACGGCGAGCACCTACATCCCTGCTTCCAACCAGACTTTGGCCAGCGATGGCACTCTTCATGTCAGTGGCAGTGGTTGGGTTACCATTCCGTTCACCACTCCTATTTCAGTGACTCCCGGCCAGAACATCGTGCTGACTGTGGTCAACAAGACTGGTAATTACACTTCCTATAGCGGATATCCTACTTGGACTGCCCATAGCGGTGGTACTGGTCTTTATTTATCTAGTGACCTGGAAGAATATGACGCTAGCTCAATTACAAGTCCTTCTTCTAGCACTACAGTGCCCGACATCAAGTTCGTCGGCAACTGCGCTAGCGACTGCGAGGCTCCTGTCGTGATGGCTTCCAACGCCACCGAGAATACTATCGACCTGACCTGGACCTCCGGTGAGGAGACCTCCTGGTCGGTGAGATACAAGGTGGCTGGTACCGATGAGTGGACTGTCATCGATGGTCTCACCTCTACCAGCACCACTATCGACAACCTTGCCGCCGGCACCTACTACTACTTCAGTGCCGCTGCCGAATGTGCAAACGACACGATGTGGAGCGGCAATATCACCGCCCATACCCTGTGCGCCGACAACGTTACCCTGCCTTACTACACTGGCTTCGAGGGTCTCCCCACCAACCAGATGCCTCTCTGCTGGACGCGTTCCAACCAGGGTAGCGCCTATGTCAGCTCGAGCTATGCCGCTGAAGGTAGCCGTTCGCTCTACCTCTATTCTACAAGTGCTCAGAAGGTCTACGCTGCCACCCCGATGTTCGACGCCGACGCCACCGAGCTTGAGGTTGTCTTCAAGGGTCGTTTCAGCAATTCGATGACCAAGGTCGAGGCCGGTCTGATGACCGATCCCACCGACGCCTCCACCTTCGAGCCCATGTGGACCCTCAGCCAGGGCAATGGCAACACCTTTACCGAATACCTGTTCTACACTGCCAACTCCACCATCTCTTCCGGCACGCCGGTGTGTGTGGCTTTCCGCTACGATGGCAATGGCAATGTCGCCTATGTCGACAGCTTGGTTGTCAATATCTCCGCTGGTTGCCAGAAACCCACCGATGTAGTTGTCACCGGTGTCACCCACAATCAGGCCGTCATCAATTGGGTCGGTCTTGAGGACGCCACCTACGGCATCCATATCGACACTGTGGCCACCCTCACCGATGAGGCCATTGACGATTACACTGTTTCCGACACCACCTATACCCTCAACGAGGGTCTGGAACCCCACACCCGCTACTACGTCTGGGTGCGTAACGTCTGCGGAGGCGTTACCTCCGACTGGACCACTCCTGTGACCTTCCGTACCACCATGGAGGGTGCCCCGCTGCCCTACAGCACTGGCTTCGAGGGTGACTCGCTGGATTGGGTTATCGACAATGGTACCCAGACCAACGGCTGGTACTGCGGCACTGCTGCGAACAATGGCGGCACCAAGGCCCTCTATATCTCCAACGACCAAGGTGTCAGCAACTCCTACGGCAATAGTAGCACTAGCTATGTGGTTGCCTTCAAGACCTTCTCTCTCACCGATACCGGCACCTATGCCATTACCTACGATTGGAAAGCCAATGCTGAAACTTGCTGCGACTACCTCCGTGTGTTGCTTGCTCCCGGTTCTATGGAACCCGTGGCTGGCCAGTCCAATGGCATTGGTTCCAGCGGTGCCCCCGCAGGTTGGATGAGCCTCGACGGTGGCAGCAAACTGAATGGCCAGTCCAACTGGCAGAGTGCATTCTACACCTGCCACGTCACCGAGCCCGGTAACTACAACCTCGTGCTCTACTGGTACAACGACTATAGCACGGGTTCTAATCCCCCTGCAGCAGTCGATAATCTCCAGTTCGGCTACCTGAGCTGCCCGCAGCCCACGAATCTTGACACCAGCAACCTCACCACCACCTCCGTCCACCTCCACTGGGTTTCCAATGGCAGTGAGACCGCATGGCTCGTCCGTGCCAACGGTGGTGATTGGCAGAGCGTCAACGACACTGCTTACGACCTTACCACTCTCCAGTCGAGCACCAGCTACCTCATCGAGGTGGTGGCCGACTGCGGCGAGGGCGACACCAGCTTTGCCGCCAGCATCAGCTTCCGCACCAAGGATCTCTGCCCCCGTGTGACGAACCTCCGTCTCCTCAGTGTCAGTACCGACACCGCCACCTTTACTTGGACCAACGCCGTTGTGGGTGAGTGGGTCTATGAGTACGGTCCTGTCGGATTTGCTATTGGTACTGGTATCACCGGCACCGTCGACGACACCAACTGTCTTGTCCTCCGCAACCTTGCCGACGCCACCAACTATGAGTTCCGTCTCTGGAGCTCTTGCACCGAGGGCAACAGCGACACCGCCAATGTGTTCTTCAGCACCCGCGGCCTGCCCGTCGAGCTGCCCTATAGCACTGGATTCGAAATCACCGATGACTGTGCATGGGATTTCGCCAACGGCACCGAGACCAACAAGTGGTTCATCGGCAACGCCACGAACAATGGCGGCAGCCGCGCTCTCTACATCTCCAACGACAACGGTGAGAGCAACGCCTATAACGTGTCTAATTCTACTAATGTTTATGCCTATCGTGAGATTCATATCGCTGAGGAAGGTGACTATACAGTGAGTTACGACTGGAAGACTCTGGGTGAGAGTTCGTTTGACTACCTGCGCGTTTATATGGTTCCTGCCAGTGTCACTCCCAATGCCGGTTCCACCGCTTCCTCCTCATGGTATGCTCTTGCTCCCACCCAGAATGGTTTTGAGGAGTGGCAGCACTATGCCGCCGAGCGCACCTTCAACATCGCCGATACCGGTATCTACAAGCTGGTATTCCTCTGGCATAACGACGCCTCTGGAGGTTCGCAGCCCCCGGCAGCTGTCGACAATGTGGTTGTCCGCAAGATTACCTGCCCCAACATCCATAATCTGGCCGCTACCGGCATCACCAGTACCACTGCCAATCTGAAGTGGAATGCCCGTCAGGCCACTGCCTGGGTGGTTGAATATGACACCGTCGGCTTCACCCTCGGTAACGGCACTCGCGTCGCTGTCACCGATAGTGTCTACACCATCACGGGTCTCACTGCGAGCACCGCTTATACCGCCTATGTGGCCGCCGTTTGCCCCGGCAACGACACCGGTACCTTCAGCTCTGTGACCTTCCGCACCATCGCTTCTGCTGCCACCCTCCCCTACAGCACCAGCTTCGAGGCCGGACAGGATGTCGATTGGTCGTTCTTCAATGGAAACAATGCCTGGATGGTGGGTACCGCTACCCACAGCACCGCCGACACCGGCACCCATGCAATGTACATCTCCAACAATGGCACTGCCAACACCTATAGCATGGGCAGCACAAGCATGAGTTATGCCTACCGTCAGGTCAATGTTGAGACTCCCGGTGAGTACTTCTGCACCTTCGACTGGAAGGGCAAAGGTTATAGCAGTTATGATTACATGCGTGCCTGGCTGGTTCCTGCCGACAGTTTCAATGTCGCTGCCAACCTTCTGCCTGATGGTACTAACTATACCTACGGCTATCAGACTACTACACCCGATGGTTGGATTGACCTCGGTGGCAAGATGAATAATAAGAATGACTGGCAGAGCACTATCAACCCCATCACTATCACCAACACCGGTCGCTACAACCTGGTCTTCATGTGGGCTAATTACAGCTACACTGGTGGTAGTAATCCTCCCGCCGCCGTCGATAACATCTGGTTTGGCATGCCCACCTGCCCGTGGGTTCAGAACGTGGGTGTTGATTCCGCCAGCGTGGCCGACAGCACCATCTACTTCAGCTGGACTCCCGGTAGCACCGAGACCGCTTGGGCTGTGCAGTATGGCAACAGCATCGATACCGTCACGGTGCCCCAGTATGCCCTGCAGCATCTCATCGGTACTTCCGCCAACCGTTACACCATCAAGGTCCGCTCTCTCTGCAGCGACGAGGATCAGAGCTTCTGGAAGGAGATCAGCGGCCACCTGCCCTGCACTCCCGACACCGTGCCCTTCCTCAACGACTTTGACAACCTCTCCGGCACCTTCACCAACAATTGCTGGGGTATCGGCAACTCCGCCGGTCAGGCTCAGAACGGCTACAACAACTGGCCTTCCTGCGTTTCCTTCACCGGCGCTAGCAATGACAAACTGCTCTTCCTCAACAAGGGCGCCTATGTCATCCTGCCCGACCTCAACATGCCGCTCAACCAGCTCTACCTGACCTTCGACTTCTCGTCGGGTGCTGATTCCAGCGTCCTCTACCTCGGTTATGCCACCAACACTCAGAGCGCCTTCAGCAAGGTGGTCTTCTTCGACACCCTCTATCATGTCGACTATGCCACCGAGGCTGAATTCCGCGGCCGTGTGGAGATGCTGCTCAGCAACCTGCCCGCCGAGGCACACAACCTGGTTATCGCCAGCGATGTGATTGGTACCGGCTACTATGTGGGTCTCAACGAACTCAACCTCACCCTGCCGCCCGCCTGCGGCCACGTGGAGAACGTTGTTGCCACACCTGTCAGCGAAACCTCGGTTACCCTCAGCTGGTCTGCCCCCGTCTTTGGCGTCGCCCAGGAGTACATCGTCGAGTACGGTCCCCGTCCGTACACTCCCGGTACTGGCATTATGGACACCATCAATACCAACAGCATCACCCTCACGGGTCTCCGTGCCATGACGCCCTATGAGGCTTATGTCACGACGATTTGCACCCAGGGTGACACCTCTGTGGCCACTATGCCCATTGCTTTTGCTGGCAACTGCGGCAACATCAGTGTGCCCGACACCTTCACCTTCTCCGAGTACCTCATGAGCGGCCGCTCGTTGACTGGAGTTATGCCCAACTGCTGGGTGATCGACAGCGCTTCGCGCATCTACTCCGAGGATAGCATTCTGGCCCAGGTCTATGGCGCCAACAGCAACACCGAGATGACCTTCTTGATGTACGACCAGTCTGTCGTGGCCCTGCCCGCCGTCAACATGCCTCTCGATACGCTGATGCTGACCTTCGACATGCAGATTGCCGATCCGAGCATGGCTCTGGTGATTGGCGCTGTCAGCTCGCAGGCCAACGGCTTCGGCACCACCTTCGTGCCCATCGACACGCTTCGTTACAGAGACAACGGCACTGTCACGAGCTATCTGGCTACCTATGCTGGCAACTACCAGTATATCGCCTTCAAGAACGTAGCTCTCGACACCACCGTCGACGCTGCTTATGTGGCAATCGACAACCTCGTCATTTCTGTTGCTCCCACCTGTCTGCCCATCCGTCGCCTTGAGGTTGTCAACGCTGAAGAAACCTCGATTACCATCAATTGGGACGATATTGTAAGCGCTGGCAACTGGGCCGTCGAGTATGGTCCTAGAGGATTTGCCACGGGCAGCGGTACCGTGATGAATGTGACCTCTCATCCTGTCACTATCAGTGGTCTGGCCTCGGCAACAGCTTACGACATCTATGTCACTCCTGTCTGCTCCGCTACCAACCATGGTGACACCGCAAGCCTCAGTGCCTCTACCACCTGCGCTATCGTTACCTCCTTCCCCTGGACAGAAGGCTTTGAAACTGCATCCAACTTCGTCTGCTGGAGTCAGTCCGGTGACGGTGAATGGACGCGTGGCAGTGGCGCCAGTGGTAGTGTGACATCGGCACACAGCGGCTCCAGTAATGCTAAGATTACGCATAGTAATCGTGGTGATGTCACCATGTTGATTTCTCCTGTTCTCGCCCTTGCTCCCGATGTGCCTTCTACGCTTTCGTTCTGGCATACTCAGCAGCAATGGAGCGGCGACCAGGATGAACTGCGCGTATACTACCGCACTGCGCAGACCGACACATGGCATCTCCTGATGGTGTTCACCGATAACATTGATGCATGGACCAAGGATTCCGTCCTGCTGCCCAACACCAGCGCCACCTATCAGATTGCCTTCGAGATGACTGATGCCTATGGCCACGGTGTTGCCCTCGACGACATCACAATCTCCGGCGTGGGTAGCAGCTGCAACGCTCCTATTGCTTTGACGGTTGACACTGTCGCCGAGACCTATGCTACGATTCACTGGAGTGGCGATGCCACCAGCTATGAGGTAGCCATCATCGAGGATAGTGTCTGGACGGATCCCACCACAGGTATCATCAGTCTTGACGACTCCACCAAGACCTTCACCGATCTGACGGCTGGCACGCAGTATGTTGTCGGCGTCCGCACAGTCTGTGAGAACGGTGGTACCAGCGCATGGGTTACCAGAGCCATCACCACCCTCGAGCATCCTTGCCTGATGCCCACGAATGTGACTATAAGCAATGTCACGCTTACCAGTGCCTCGATCGACTGGACTCCCGCCGAGACCACTCACGGCCGCTGGGCTGTGAAGATTACGGGTCCTGGTTGCAACATCCTCGACACTGTGACCTCACATCCGTACTCCGTCAGCGACCTGACGGCCAACACCACCTACAATGTCCAGGTGATGACTGTCTGCTCCGACGAGCGTGGCAGCGACTTCACCGAGGCTGAGACCTTCACCACCACCGTTTGCCAGCCCGTTACCGGTCTTGCCACCGGCACTGTCACCGCCACCACCGCTGTCCTGAACTGGAACGCTGTGGCCGGCAGCACGGGCCGCTACGAGGTGAACTACGGTATGGCCGGCTTCCCGCAGGGCACTGGCGAGGTTGTTACTGTCAACGGAACCACCACTGTGACCCTTGAGGGTCTCCAGAGCGAGACCATGTACGACGCTTACGTCCGCGTGTACTGCGCCGAGGGCGTTGCTTCGAACTGGAGCACCAAGGTCACCTTCGAGACTTCGCGTGTCGGCATCAACGATGTTGACGGCAACGCCATCAGCCTCTTCCCGAACCCGGCCAGCACCACGGTGACCCTCACGGGCATCGAAGGCGCCGCCACGGTGACGGTGGTCGACATGAACGGCCGCGAGACTGGTAAGTGGAACGTTGAGAACGGAAAACTCACCATCGATGTCAGCGACTTGGCACAGGGTGCCTACTTCGTCCGCATCACGGGCGAGCAGGTCAATGCCATCCGTAAGCTGATTGTACGCTAACAAGAGCTAGCAGCGCCAGCGAGGCTGGTGCAAGCTAGAACAAGCAGGGAGGCCCCGCCGCACGGCGGGGCCTCCCATTTTTTTGGCTATATGGGAAAAAAGTTGTAATTTTGCACCCCGAAAAATACAACTATTATTATGAAGAAGATTCTTTTATTTGTTGCCGTGGCACTGTTTGTGCTGCCTGCACGCGCCGACGAGGGCATGTGGATTCCCATGCTGCTGCAGCGCAACGAGGCCGCCATGCAGAAGGCCGGCATGCACATCACCGCCCAGGACATCTATGACATCAACCATGCCTCGCTGAAGGACGCCGTGCTGCTCTTCGGCGGCGGCTGCACGGGCGAGTTCGTCAGCGGCGAAGGACTGCTGTTGACCAACCACCACTGCGGATACAGCTATATCGTGAGCCACTCGACCGTGGAGCACGACTACCTGACGGGCGGCTTCTGGGCCATGAAGCGCGGCGACGAGCTGCCCTGCCCGGGACTCACCGTCACCCGCCTGGTGCGCATGGAGGACGTCACGGCACAGGTGCTCGAGGGCGTGACCGACGAGACCGCTGAGGCCGACCGCGAGAAGATTGTGGCCAAGAACATCGCCGCCATCAGCGAGAAAGCCGTCAAGGGCACCCACTACAAGGCGGTAATCAAACCGTTCTACTACGGCAACCAGTACTTCATGTATATCAACGAAGTGTTCACCGACGTGCGTCTGGTGGGAGCCCCGCCGAGCAACATCGGCAAGTTCGGTGGCGACACCGACAACTGGATGTGGCCGCGCCACACGGGCGACTTCTCGATGTTCCGCGTCTATGTGGGACAGGACAACAAGCCCGCACCCTACAGCGAGGACAACATCCCCTACCAGCCGCTGAAGCACATGGAGATAAGCCTTAAGGGTGTCGACGAGGGCGACTTCACCTTCGTCTTCGGCTACCCCGGCACCACGCGCCGCTATGTGACGCACGACTATGTGGACCTGGCCGCCAATGTGGAGAATCCCATCCGCATCGCGCTGCGTACCATCCGTCTGGACCACTACAACGCCGCCATGCGGCAGAGCGCCGCACAGCGCCTGAAATATGCCTCGCGTGTGGCCTCCATCGCCAACGGCTGGAAGAAGTGGCAGGGCGAGAGCCTGGGTATCGAGCGCCTCCACGGCGTGGAGCAGAAGCTGGCCCAGGAAGCCCAGTTTGAGAAATGGGCCGCCGACAAGCCCCAGTACCGCGGCGTCCTCGACGAGATGGAGCGCAACTACAGCGTCCTGCGCGATGTAGAGACCGAGTGGACCTACTTCAACGAGGCCCTCATGGCCAGCGACTTCATGCAGCGCACCTACCGCCTCTTCCAGATTAGCAAAAGCAACGACGAGGCCATGGTGGAGAAGATGAAGGCCGACAGCGAGAAATACTTCGAGGACTTCGACGAGCACTCGCCCATCGACGAGGCCATCTTCGTGGAGACCTTCCTCTATATGTGGGAGCGCGGCTTCGCCTCCTTCCTGCCTTCCGACCGCTACCAGACGACTACCGACGTGGAGGCCATGCTGAAGAAGACCTATCAGAAGTCGGCCCTCAACAACCCCAAGAAGCTGATGAAACTGCTCAACAAGGAGCGCAACAAGATGAACGACGCCATCCGCGAAGATCCCGCTTTCCAGCTCTTCATGATGGCTTACAACTACTGTTATAGCGACAGCAAGCGTGACACCTATATTGAGGCCGACGACAACATCCAGCGCCTCATGCGCATCTATATCAAGGGCATGATGGAGCAGTATCCCGACTCGAACTTCTTCCCCGACGCCAACCTGACGCTGCGTGTGACCTACGGCCATGTGCAAGGCTTCAAGCCCAAGGATGCCACCTACTATACCCCCTATAGCACCATCGAGGGCATCATGGAGAAGGAGAACCCCGCCATCTACGACTACCGTGTGGAGCCGCGCCTCAAGGAGCTCTGGAAGAAGAAAGACTACGGCCAGTATGCCAACAAGAAGGGTGAGATGCCCGTGGCCTTCATCGCCACCAACCACACCACCGGCGGCAACAGCGGCAGCCCCGTGCTCAACGCCGACGGCCAGCTGGTGGGCATCAACTTCGACCGCTGCTGGGAGGGTACGATGAGCGACCTGCTGTTCGACCCCAACTACTGCCGCAACATCTCGCTCGACATCCGCTACTGCCTGTTCATCATCGACAAGTTTGCCGGTGCACACCACCTGGTGGAGGAAATGACTTTGGTAAACTAAGAGCTAAGAACTAAGAACTAAGAATAGAGAACCATGAAGCAAATTGTCAAGACATTAAAGACTGCGTTGTGCGTCAGCCTATTTTTCAATTTTTTCAATTCGGCTGAAGCGCAGCGTGTGGTGGAGGACAACTGGCAGCACCTGACGGTGGAGTTCACCGCGGGCAATGTGCAGGTCGGCACGACGGTGCTCGGAGGCGAGACCTTCAGCACCCTCGCTATCGGCGGCTATGAGCAGGACAAGGGCCACTATGGCGCCCCTGCGCTGCCCCTCTTCTCGCGCCTTGTCGAGGTGCCGCTGGGTGCCGAGTTCAAGGTGACGGTGAGCGATGCCGAGTATGACACGCTCGAGGCGTTGCCCTACCGCCTGTTGCCGGTACAGCTGCCGCGCCGCAAGAGCGACACCACGGAGCCCAAGCTCTATATCGACCGTGCGTTGTATGCTCGGGATGCCTTCTTCGGTCAGGAGGAGGCTTTGGTGGAGGCTGTGGGTGTGGCGCGCGACCGCCGTCTGGCGCGTCTGCAGTTCGCCCCGGTGCGCTACAATCCCGTGAGCGGCCAGGCCATTGTCTGCCGCAAGGCTACGGTGACCGTAGCGTATGCGGGTGGCGACCAGGAGGCCAGCGAGGAGCTGTTCAACCGTTATTATTCGGCGGCCTTCAACTCCGGCGCCAAGCCCCTGAACGCCCTCTACTCATCACTCCTCACTCCTCACTCCCTGACCCCCAAGGCGGTGCGCACTGCCGCGCCGGTGCGCTACCTCATCGTGGCACACAGCATGTTCCGCGGCCAGCTGGACGACTTCGTGGCCTGGAAGCGCCAGAAGGGCTTCGTTGTCGACGTGGCCTATACCGACGACCCCGCCGTGGGTAGCGATACCACCTCGATCCGGAATTACATCAAGGGCCAGTACGATGATGCCTCCCTCGCCAAGCCGGCACCGACCTATGTGCTGCTGGTGGGCGACGTGGCCCAGATTCCGCCGTTCAACTACCGCGCCGTCGTCTCCTCAAGTCAAGATAGCCATGTCACCGACCTCTACTACATGACCTGGACCAGTGGCGACCATATCCCTGACTGCCACTATGGCCGCTTCTCGGCGCAGAATATCTCACAGCTGCTGCCGCAGATACAGAAGACGTTGATGTATGAGCAGTATACCTTCGCCGACCCGTCGTTCCTCGACCGTGCCGTCATGGTGGCCGGCGTGGACCGTGGCAATGCGGGAGACAACGGCTATACCTATGGCGACCCCGCCTTGGACTATGCCGTCACCAACTATGTCAACGGCGACCACGGCTGGGCCAACGTCTACTACTTCAAGAACAACACCTCCATCATCCCCTCCTGCACCACCAATGTGACCATTGGGAGCAGCGCTTCGGACAATGCCGCCACGGTGCGACAGTATTACAACCTTGGTGCCGGCCTCATCAACTACACCGCGCACGGAGGCTCCACGGGTTGGGGCACGCCCAACTTCGGCAATAACCATGTGAATGTGATGACCAACAACCAGAAGTTCGGCCTGATGATTGGCAACTGCTGCCTCACCAACAAGTTCGAGGAGAGCACCTGCTTTGGCGAGGCCCTCCTGCGCAAAGGCAACTATGCCGGTGCCGTGGGTTATATCGGCGGCAGCAACAGCACCTACTGGGGCCAGGACTTCTACTGGGCGGTGGGTGTCCGCAGCAGTATCGGCCCCTCGATGTCGATGGCCTACGATGCCTCGCACCTAGGTGTCTACGACCGCACCTTCCACACCCACAACGAGGCCTACTCCCAGTGGTGCACCACGCAGGGTTCGATGGTGATGCAGGGCGACATGGCCGTCGAGTCCTCTTCGTCGGGTTCCAGCATGAAATGGTACTACTGGGAGATCTACCACCTGATGGGCGACCCCTCGGTGATGCCCTATATGACACAGGCCGACACGATGTCTGTCGCTGTCTCGACCACGCTGCCTTATGGCACCGTGACGCTCGCGGTATCGGCGGTGCCCAACGCCTATATTGCCCTCACCGACACGACGACGGGCCTCCTCATGGCGGCGGCCTTCGCCAATGCCGCCGGCCAAGCCCAGCTGACGCTGCCGGCCTCCATGCCGGTAGGTGGCTATCTCCTGGCTGTGTCGGCGCAGCAATACCGCACCGCGCTCATCCCCGTGACGGTGGTGCAGCCGGCAGGCGCCTTCCCCTTGGTCACCGCCATTACGTCGGACCCCCTCAACGCGGGCGACACGGTGGCGCTGACACTGCACATTGAAAATACCGGCCAGCTGATGGCACGCGACATCGTGGCGACGGTGACCTGCAGCAGCCCGCTGCTGACGCTGTCGACCAACACGGTGACCCTCGACAGCCTGGAGGCAGGCGCCTCGGTGGATGTCTCGGGAATCGTGGCCTATGTGCTCCCCACCAGCCCCGACAACACCTCTGTCGACTTCGCCACCAGCACCGTCTGGACGGGTGGCACACTGGCGGCCACCAGCACGCTGAGACGTTGGATTTATGCACCGGTGCTCAACGTGACATTCACTCCCGCCCATGTCAGCGTGATGCCTGGCGAGACCGTCACGGTCACGGCCAAGCTGCGCAACAGCGGCCATGCCGCCACAGGGGTGCACACGCTGTCGTTCACCTCGCCCACATCGCTGCTGACGGCACTCCATACCCCGTTCGACACCGCGCTGGCTCCCGCTAGCGACACCACCGTCGTCCTCACGCTGCAGGCCGACACAGCGCTGCCGATGAGTATCTCGGTGCCGGTAAGCTTCAACTACGGCAGCTTCGACCGCACCCTGCCGGTGTATGTCGGAGAAAGCTATATTGAGACCTTCGAGGGCGGCAGTCCCGTTTTGACGGGCAGATGGAATTTCCCGGCAGCCTATCCCTGGGTGGTTATCGACTCGCTGGCGTCGGAGGGAGACTACTGTCTGCGCTCGTCGCCCAACCTGACACACAGACAGAGCTCCATCATCTCCATCACCGTCGATATTGCCTCGGCCGACAGCGTGAGCTTCTACTACCGTGTGTCGTCGGAAGAGAACTATGACAAGCTCTACTTCATCATAGACAACGATACCCTGCTGACCAGGTCGGGCGATGTGGACTGGTCGTATGCCGTCTACCCCGTTGCCGCGGGTAGCCATACGTTGATTTTCAACTACTCGAAAGACTATAGCGAGAATAGAGGCAGCGACTGCGCCTGGATTGACTATGTGGTGCTGCCGCATCTGTCGCATCCTGCTACCATTGAGCAGCATACCTTCTGCTCGGCCGACACCACCGTCGTGGTGGGTGGCATCGTCGTCGACCTCAGCCAGGCGGGCAGCGGCACGGAGCGCGTGATTTCTCCGAGCGGTGCCGTGACGTTGCTGGAATATGATATTTATCCTTCTTATAACGAAACCACGCAGCAGAGCGTCTGCGACAGCCTGCGCTGGCAGGGCGAGCTGTATACCGAGTCGACCTACATCGGCGAGGCCTTGCAGACCATCCACGGCTGCGACAGCCTGTACGGGATATACCTCACGGTGAACTATTCGTCGTTCGACACCCTTTCGGTGACCACCAGCGATGAAAGCTACACGTGGAACGACTCTACTTATACCGCCAGCGGTGTCTATCAGCAGGTGTATACCGGCATCCAGGGTTGCGACAGCACGGTGGTGCTGGTGCTGACCCTCACGGGCACCGAAGGGATAGGCGACGTGGACGAGCGCCTGAATGTGAAGGTCTATCCCAACCCCACGGCCGGCCTGCTGCACTTCAGCACGACTGTCGGCGAAGTGACGGTCTACGACCTTACGGGCCGCGAGGTCATGCTTCGACGCAATATCGACTGCCTCGACCTGGGAGACGTGCCTCAGGGCACCTACCTGGTCCGGCTGACCATGCCAGACGCCACGGTGACACGGCGTGTGGTGAAACAATAAAACAGAGAAGGCCGCCCAACGGGCGGCCTTCTTATTTACAGACTCTTTATACCTCCTTAGAGAAGTTTCTTCTTGAGGTTGAGGATCATGTCGTCGGTCATGCGCTCGAGGTCGTACTGGGGATTCCAGCCCCACTCGTTGCGGGCGCAGGAGTCGTCCATCTTGTTGGGCCAGCTGTCGGCGATGGCCTGCTTGATGGGTTCGGGCTCGTAGACCATCTCGAAGTTGGGATAGCGCTTCTTGATGGTGTTGTAGATAATCTCGGGATCGAAGCTCATGGCGGTGACGTTGAAGCTGTTGCGGTGCACCAGCTTGGTGGGGTCGGCCTCCATGATGTCGATCATGGCCTTCTGGGCATCGGGCATGTACATCATGTCCATATAGGTGCCTTTCTTCAGCGGGCAGACGAATTTCTCGCCCTTCACAGCGGCGTAGTAGATCTCGACGGCGTAGTCGGTGGTGCCGCCGCCGGGGAGCGTCTGGTAGCTGATGAGGCCGGGGAAGCGCACCGAGCGGGTGTCGACACCGAAGCGGGTGTAGTAGTAGTCGCTCAGCAGCTCACCGGTCACCTTGGTGACACCGTAGATGGTGTTGGGGCGCTGGATGGTGTCCTGCGGCGTGTTGTCGTGGGGCGTGCTGGGACCGAAGGCTCCGATGCTCGAGGGGGTGAAGACGGCGCAGCCGAAGAGGCGGGCCACCTCGAGGCAGTTCACCAGCGAGCCGATACCGACGTTCCAACCCAGCATGGGGTTGAGCTCGGCGGTGGCGCTGAGGATGGCCGCGAGGTTGTAGATGGTATCGATGTTGTACTGCTTCACGGCAGTGGCGATCTGCATAATCTGGGTGGAGTCGATGCGCTCCACGGGACCACGCTCGTAGGGGTCGCCCTTCAGCGGACGGAGGTCACTGCACACAACATTGTTGTCGCCATAAATGTCTCTCAAATTACGTGTCAGCTCGGAACCAATCTGTCCGCCGGCACCGACGATAAGTATCTTTTTCATCGTTATCTATTATTAGTTTATTCGTTATATCTCGCAATAAATCATGTCGTTGCGCGGCTTGTCGCCCCACAATGGCACCCACAAAGATACAAAAAAAATAATACTTTAAAAAAATGTTTGTAGAATCATTGCACAGAGCCGTCAAGCAGTCCGTCCAACTGCTGCCGCAGTCCTTCTCAATAATGTATCTAGGATGGGTACGTATTCTCTATGATTCTACTCTAGATTCTGTCTACATCCTCTCTACCTTTTATGTAGTGTAGAGGTAGAGAAAAGGTAGAGAAGAGGTAGAGAAGAGGTAGAGTTGATACCTTGTTGGTGGGGAATATTAGGGGTCGGATGACAGGGGGGCAGAGCCGCTGTGGAAGGCGATATAAAAAAGAAAAGGGAGTCCGCACGGGACTCCCTTTTTGCTAGCGTATAGATAAGGCTTAGCCTTCGATTTCCTTGCGGACTTTCTTGAAGGCCTCGATGCACTTGTCGAGGTGCTCGTGCTCGTGGGCGGCGCTGATCTGGACGCGGATACGGGCCTGGCCCTTCGGGACGACGGGATAGTAGAAGCCGGTGACGAAGATGCCTTCTTCCTGCATCTTGGCGGCATACTGCTGGCTCTTGGCGGCGTCGTAGATCATGACGGCGCAGATGGCGCTCTCGCTGGGCTTGCAGTCGAAGCCTTCTTCCTTCATGCGGCGCAGGAAGTAGTCGGTGTTCTCGTGCAGCTTGTCCTGCAGGGCGTTGGTCTCGCTCATAAGCTCGAACATGCGGATGCCGGCGGCCACGAGGCCGGGAGCCATGGAGTTGGAGAAGAGGTAGGGACGGCTGCGCTGACGCAGCATGTCGATGATTTCTTTCTTACCGGTGGTGAAGCCGCCCATGGCGCCGCCGAAGGCTTTTCCTAAAGTACCGGTGAGGATCTCAATTTTGCCACGCAGGTTGTAGCGCTCGGTGACACCGCGGCCGGTCTTGCCGACAACGCCGGCGGAGTGGCTCTCGTCGACCATCACCATGGCGTCGTACTTGTTGGCGAGCTCGTAGATCTTGTCGAGCGGGCAGACGTTGCCGTCCATGGAGAAGACACCGTCGGTGACGATGATGCGGAAGCGGTTCTTCTGGGCAGCCTTCAGCTGTTCCTCGAGGTCGGCCATGTCGGCGTTGGCATAGCGGTAGCGCTGGGCCTTGCAGAGGCGGACGCCGTCGATGATGGAGGCGTGGTTGAGGGCGTCGGAGATGATGGCATCCTCTTCGGTGAGCAGGGGCTCGAAGACACCGCCGTTGGCGTCGAAGCAGGCAGCGTAGAGGATGGTGTCCTCGGTGCCGAAGAACTCGGCAATCTTCTTCTCGAGCTGCTTATGGAGATCCTGGCAGCCGCAGATGAAGCGGACGGAGGCCATGCCATAGCCGCGGGCGTCCATGCCCTTCTTGGCGGCCTCGATGAGCTCGGGGTTGTCGGCCAGACCGAGGTAGTTGTTGGCGCAGAAGTTGAGGCACTTCTTGCCCTTCACCATGATCTCGGCGCCCTGGGGGCTCTCGATGATGCGTTCATGCTTGTAAAGACCGGCGGCCTCGATGTCGGCCAGCTCTTTCTGCAGGTGCTGTTGAAACTTAGTGTACATGATTTACAATATTTTATATTATTATTTTTGTGAACTGTCTGCTTTATTACAACCTACAAAAGTACGATATAAAATTGATATGACAAAATATTTTTTTGTCACCGGACAATGAGTTGGTTCTCAGTCATACGTGACATGTAGGACTGTATGATGGCTTTGAGTCGCAGGGCCATACGATGGACGATGGTCTGGTAGGTTGCCTGCTGGGAATGGAGGAGGTTGTTTTTCTGGAGCGGGTCGCCCACATAGTTGTAGAGGGCTGTGGGCTTCTGGCCGTCGAAAAGCAGCAGGAGGCTGTCTTCGACATACTGGTAGGCGTCGTTGCAGTAGTTGACGGCCCAATTGGAGGTGGAGTCGGCGAGGAGGTTCTTGCCGAAAGCGATATAGGGTTTGTCGTAGCCGAGGATGGAGAGGAGGGTGGGCATGATGTCGATCTGTTGCGCCACACCGGTCTGCATGCCGCGAGGCAGTTCGCCCGAGGGGTCGAAGAAGATGATGGGGACGGAGAAGAGCCCCAGGGAGGTGCGGTATTCGTCGTGGTCGACGGTATTGGTGTGGTCGGCGGTGATGACGAAGAGGGTGTTGTCGTACCAGGGCTGCTGTTTGGCGGTCTCGAAGAAGTGGCGCAGGGCGTTGTCGGTGTACTGTACGCACTTGTAGATCTTGTGTTTCCCTTCGGGGTAGCGCTTACGGTACTGGTCGGGGATGTTGTAGGGGTGGTGCGACGAGGCGGTAAAGACGGCGGTGACGAAGGGCTGCGGCATGTCACTCATGGTGAGGGCGTAGTACTGCAGGAAGGGCTCGTCCCAGATGGCCCAGGTGCCGTCGAAGTCTTTGTCGCCACCGAAGCGGCTGTCGGCATTGTATTCGGTGCGTCCGTAGTAGTTCTGGAATCCTGTGGTGCGGGCGAAGGCCTGGAAGCCCATGGAACCGTTCTCAGCCCCATGGAAGAAGGCCGACGAGTAGCCTTCGGCGGTGAGCAGGCCGGCGATGCCGCTGACATCGTTGAGGGAGGCCGAGGTCACGAAGAAGGGCTCGACGAACATGGGTATGGAGGAGAGGATGGAGGGCATGCCGTCGATGCTCTTGCGGCCGTTGGCGAAAGAGTACTCGAAGGTGAGCGAGTGGGCCGCCAGCGAGTCGAGGAAGGGGGTGAAGCCCTTGTAGGTGCCGCCTTCGAGGGTGCGGTTGAAGAAGCCCGTATATTCACGGCCGAAGCTCTCGACGATGAGGATGACGACATTCTTGGGTGGCTGAGTGGCTGAGTGGCTGAGTGACTGAGTGGATGGGTGAAGGGGGGTGTAGAGGGCGTCCATCTCGGCGGTGGTCATGTAGTGGGGGTCGGCGAAGGGTTTCTTGCCGATGGTGCGGATGAGGGAGAAGGGGGTGTTGAGCACGATGGCGGCCTCGGTGGGGTTGTTGACGTACTGGTTGGCGTTGCTGATGGTGATGGGGCGCACGGCGGTGGTGAAGCCGCCACGCATTCCGGCGATGGCCAGCGGGACGAAGAGAAGGAGTGCGAGGGAGTGGGTGAGGTAGTATTTTAGTGATGAGTGATGAGTGATGAGTGATGAATGTTGAATGGTGGATGTGGGGTGGGGTTTGACGTAGAAGAGGACCATGGCGGCGACAAGGACGATGAAGAGCAGGAGGAAGTACCAATGGTTGAAGATTTCGGTGAAGAGGATGTCGCCGAGGTTGCCCTCGTTGGAGAACTCGCTGAAGAAGGTGGCGGTGGTGCGGCGGCCGGTGAACTGGGAGTAGACGGCGTCGGCGAGGTTGAGGAAGGCGGCGAGGGAGTTGATGACGACGAAGATATACTTGCACATGGTGTGCCACCAGGGGCGCTCCTTGGCGCGGACAGGCAGCAGCATGAGGACGACCCACAGGGCGTTGGTGTAGAGGATGGCGGCGGTGTCGAAGCGCAGGCTTCCGGCCAGCAGGTCGCCGAAGGAGAGGCTGTCCCAGCCGGTGGAGTAGAGGCTCCAGTTCTCGAGGACAAAAGCCACGCGGGTGACCATGTAGACGAGGTAGGCGATGGCTATATTGATGAGGACAGCCAAGAGGTTGCTGAAGGGAAAGACGTTGATGCGGGGGTATAGAATCTTTTTCATAATCGTTTAGAATTGGAAATAGATGAAGGGTTGTAGGTCGGCGGTGATGAACTGGTAGAGGACGAACGCCATGAGGACGATGAAGGTGGCCAAGAGCCAGAGGGGCTGTGAGGCGAACCAGATGCGGTAGCGGCGTTTGAAGCGCGAGGGCAGCCAGTGGATGACCATGCCGATGGCGAAGAGGAGGAAGACGGTCCAGTAGTGGCCGATGATTTCGGGTATCTGTGCCAGGTTCCATTTCGACCCTATCTGTGAGACCATGGCCGAGGCGGTCTCCCAGGCTTGCTCGTTGGCCTCGGCGGGGTTGAGGTTGGAGCCGGAACGGAAGAAGAGGCGGGTGAAGGAGATGAAGATGAAGCAGATGATGATGCTCCAGCAGTGGGGGATGCGGGAGACGATGGGGGAGGTCTTCTGCTTGCTCATCTTCTCTTTTATCAGATAGATGCCAGTGAAGCCGATGAGCATCACTAGCACGCAATACCATAGGAGGTTGAGGAGGGGACTTTCGGTGCTGTGGCTGGCGATGAAGAGGCCGACGTTGATGACCAGAAGGGTGATGAGGCGTGTGCGCCAGCTACGGTCTTTCCACCATTTGTATACGAGGATGCCGAGGCCGTTGAGGCCGCCCCAGGTGATGAAGTTGAATGACGAGCCGTGCCAGAGACCTCCGAGGAGCATGGTGTCCATGTTGTTGACATTGGTGCCGAGGGTCCTACGGTGGGAGCGCCAGAAGATGAGCATCAGCAGCACGGCGGCGATGATGACGACGACGGCGATGGTGAAGCCCGTGACCTTGAGGCGGAAGGCGGCGATGAGGAGTATGGCGGCAAGGATGAAATAGGAGGCGAAGCCCGAGGTGCGGTTGCCGCCAAGGGGTATATAGAGGTAGTCGCGCAGCCATCGCGAGAGCGACATGTGCCAGCGGCGCCAGAAGTCGGTGGGGTTGGTGGCTTTGTAGGGCGAGTTGAAGTTGGTGGGGAGATAGAAGCCCATGAGCATGGCTACGCCGATGGCGATATCGGTATAGCCCGAGAAGTCGGCGTAGACCTGAAGGGAGTAGACCATCAGGGCTGAGAAGTTCTCGAAGGGGGTGTAGAGCGCGGGGTTGTCGAAGATGCGGTCAGCGAAGTTGACGGCGAGGTAGTCGCTGAGGATGATTTTCTTGATGAGGCCGTTGCATATCCAGAAGAGGGCTACGCCAAACTGGCGGCGGTTGAGGACGAAAGGTTTGTATAGCTGGGGGATGAACTCGTTGGCACGGAGGATGGGACCTGCCACCAGCTGGGGGAAGAAAGAGGTGTAGAAGCCGAAGTCGATGATATTGGGTACATGGCCTATCTTGCGCTTGCATACATCGACAATGTAGCTGATATTTTGGAAAGTGAAGAAGGAGATGCCTACAGGCAGCAGGATGACAGAGGCGTCGAAGTGGTTGGTGTCGAAGATAGTGTTGCCCCACTGCGCCAGGTGGTTGACCACTTGTATGTTGGTGTGGAAGGTGGCGTTGTAGATGTCGGTAAAGAAGTAGGCGTATTTGAAGTAGGCGAGGATCAGCAGGTTGACGGCGACACCGATGAACATAAGGGTTTTGCGGCGGAAGCGCGAGAAGGTGTGGTCCATCCTGATGCCGAGGTACCAGCCGAAGAGGGTGGAGAAGATGAGCAGCAGGACGAAGAGTCCTGAGGTCTTGTAGTAGAAGAGGAGGCTGAAGAAGAAGAGGTATCCGTTGCGGAGGACACGTTTGGTGGGGTCCAGGGTCTTGGATTGGCGCTCGCCTTTACGGCGGTAGCTGACGATGAGGCTGAAGAAAGCATAGATGATGAAGAAGAGTACCCAGAAGTGTATCTGGGTGAAGAGCAACGGGTGGTCGTCGTTGAACGCGAAGAGGGTGCCTAAGTATGTGAGGATGTCGGACATGCTTTAGCGTGTGGTGGATATTGGATGGCGTTTAGTGTATTGGTTATAGGCCTCGAAGAGGGCGTTGGTGAAGAGGTTGCCTACGAGTTGATAGCCTGCCACGGTGAAGTGTACGCGGTCTTTCTGTGCCAGCTTGGCCTTGTACCAGCGGTCCATGGATTTCAGACCTCCCATGATTTCGAACTGGTCCCATACGGCGCCGTCGGTCTCCTTGGCAAGGCGGTAGAATACGTCGCGGGCGAGGAGTCCGTTGCGGTTCACCTCGTAGCGTTTGCGGCTTTTGCGTCGGAAGCAGTCGTTGTTGGTGATGAAGATGAAAGCGCAGTCGGGGTTGATGGTGCGGATGGAGTCGACGAGGGCGCGGTAGTTGGCACGGAAGACTGCGGTGTCGAAGTCCTGTGCGTTGGCGTCGTTGATGCCGATGCCGAAGATGACCATGTCGGGGTGCAGCATCCGCAAGTCGCGGGTGAAGTGTTGGCAACGCAGGTAGTCGGGTACGGCGGCGCCGTTGACGCCGATAGAGTGGAAGGTGAAGCCCGGGCGGCGGTTGTCGAGGTAGATGCCTGTGAGGGTGAAGGATTCGCCGGTCTGGCAGGGGAGCATCACGGAGAAGCTGTCGGTGACGGTGCTGAGGTTGAACACGAAGCGGTCGGTCTTGGCATCGGTATAGGAGGGGTAGACCGTGCGTCCCTGGATTTGCAGGCGGGGCACCACTCCGTCGTCGGAGTGGCCGAAGAGGACGATGCGCGAGGTGGCGTAGTCGACAGAAGGCTCGTTGAGCCCGATGGCCACTTCGGTGAGGCTGTCGGAGGCGGTGATGGCGATGCCGCAGAGTCCCAGGGGCCGGCCATGGGTTTTGTAGATGTTGCGGATGAGTGCCACTTTCTCGCGGCAGTGTACGATATAGTCGCGGGGGTTGTTGCACCGTGCGGCCGCCGAATAGGGGAATATCATGCCGCGGCCACCGACGAGGTGGGGATAGGCGTTCATGAGGTTACAGCGGATGGTGTTGCTCATGGTGCCTGCCTGTACGTGAGAGCCGCCGATATGGACGATGTTGATGTTGCCTTGCCGATTCTTCTCGAGCCGTGCCCATTTCTGGAAGAAGGCATCCAGGGTTGACGAGGCACCGCTGTAGTCGAGGGTGTTCTTCCCATAGTGGATGAAGGAGTAGTCCTTCGGGATGTCGACACCCTTGGGCTGGGCGGCGGCACTCCCCAGGAGGAGCAAGAGCGTGAGCAGAGGAAAGAGTTGTCGCATAGTTGTTTTATTGAATGGTTAGTTTGCGGCGCATGCCGAAGAGGCGGTAGCTGAGGTCGAAGGCTTCGGCCAGGCGGTTGCCCATGATGACGGCGCCTTTGGGAGTGAAATGGACGTAGTCGCTTCCCGCCAGGCCTTGGCGGTTCCACTCGACCATGGTGTTCCATCCGCCCATGGCGTGGTAGATGCTCCAGTAGGCGGCGTCATGCTTGTTGACGGTGACGATGAGGCTGTCGATGAGTGCCGGCAGGTCGGGGTAGCTCTGGAGCTCGCCGTGGTGACGGGTGCTCATGTCGGAGGGTCCGATGAAGAGTATCTTGGCCTGGGGACAGCAACGATGGACGTGGTCTATCTGTTTGCCTATGCTGCGGCAGTAGGTGGAGATGGCTGCCCCGGACTTGAGGTAGGGCACGGAGTTGCCACCGAATTCCATGATGACCATGGCCACGTCGAGTTGTCCGTAGGCAGCGCTCAAGAGCTCCTCTTTCACGAGGGAGAACTGCTGTCCGGAGCATCCGCGCATGGGGATGTTGTCGACCGCCACGCCGGGGCCGTCGTCGAGGGTGATGCAGTAGAGGTCGGCGGTGCCGCTGGCCTTCAAGGTGACTCTGTTGACAGCGCTGTCGAGGGTCCAGAACAAGCTGCCCACTCCAGAGGGCGCCTGCTGCTGGTCGTTGTACTTCAGCTTGTTGTTGGAGAGCGTCGCTTTCAGTGTCTTGCCTTTGTTGTTGAACACGAAGCGCACTTGTGAGAACTGCTTGATGGCGTCGTCGGCCTTGGCGTCGCTGGAGGCACGGATGTTGATGGAGGTGCCTCCGTTCATGCGGAAGCTCTGCATCATCACGCCGTAGTTGCCGTTGGAGCGTGTGACGGTGCTGTCGCCGAAGGAAGAGAGGTGTGTCAAGTTGCCGCCGCTGACCCAGAAGGCCGCTGTGGGGGTGGTGATGCTGGCGGGGATCATGCCCGGGCCGCCGCCGCCGAAGGTCTTCTGCATGTAGGAGCGCAGCTGTGCGGTGAGGCGGTCGGCCTCGATCTGTGAGTCGCCATAGTGCAGTATACGTATGGTGCGGCCTTCGCCTTTGGCGCGTTCGGCCAGGTCCCAGAAAGCGTCGAGGTAGAGGCTGTCGGGGAGCCAGAAGCGGATGTCGCTGCTGTCGAGATAGGCTTGGTAGGTGGCGATGGAGTCGTTCAACTCCGTATCGATGGTCGTCGGGGGGGTGAAATTGGATTCCTCGACATTCTTGAGGACACGCTGGTTGCTTTCGATGAGTTTCTTCAGTGAAGGGAAGTAGCAGGTGTGGCCGCCGATGGTGATGCCCTCTTCAGGGAAGATGAAGCTGATGAGCGCCAAGGCGGCGATGATGGTAGCGAAAAAGAGTGTGATGCGGCGTGCGTTCATTTCTTCTCCAGGATGTCGATGCGTTGGGCCAGCCGTTCGATATTGCGGATGAGGACTTCTATTTTGCGGCGTTTTGAGGCTTCCATGGCAGGGCTACCGAAGATGGTCTGGTCGCTGCTTACCGAATGGGTCACGCCGCTCTGGGCGCCGATGGTCACGTGGTCGCCCACGGTGATGTGGCCCACGATGCCCGCCTGTCCGGCGATGATGCACTCCTCGCCCACCTTGCAGCTGCCGGCGATGCCTACCTGTGCGGCCATGGCGGTGTGACGGCCGACGACGACGTTGTGGGCTATCTGGCAGAGGTTGTCGACCTTGACACCCTCATGGAGGATGGTCGACTTCATGGCGGCGCGGTCGATGCAGGTGTTGGCACCCACCTCGACATTGTCTTCGAGGATGACATTGCCTATCTGGTCTATCTTGTTCCAGCCGCCGTTGCCGTCGGGGGCGAAGCCGAAGCCGTCGGAGCCTATGACACAGCCGGCATGGAGGATGCAGTTGCGTCCTATCTCGACGCCTTCGTAAATCTTGGCGCCGGCATAGATGATGGTGTCGTCGCCGATGGTGACGTTGTCGCCGATGGTGACGTTGGGGTAGATTTTCACGTTGTTGCCGATGCGGCAGTGGCGTCCCACCACGGCATAGGGTCCCATGTAGCATTTCTTGCCCAGCTTCGAGCCGCGGCCCACGCTGCTGCGCCAGGAGCGTCCTTTGGGAGGCTTGCTGCGCTGGTTGAAGGCATGGAGCAGCTTGGCCACCGCCATATAGGGGTTGTCGACACGGATGAGGGTGGAGGTGATGGGATGCTCGGGTTGGAAGTCTTTCTTCACAATGATGATGGAAGCGGGCTTCTCATATACGTAGTGGGTGTATTTGGGGTTGCCCAGGAAGGTGATGCCGCCCTCTTCACCCTCTTCGATGACGCAGGGTTTCCACACTCGGGTGTTCTCGTCGCCCTCAACGGTGCCTTTCACCAGACGGGCCAATTCTTTTGCTGTATATTGCATACTCTAGTCTCTTCTTTTAAAGTTATAGGAGGGTTGCTGAATTACGACGGCGTAGCGTCTATAACCTATAACCCATAACCTATAACCTTTCAGTAATCATTCTTCAAACTCTATGGTGCCGCGCTGCCGTGTGATACGGAGGTTGGTCATCTTCTCGTCGCTGACGAATCCGTCGCCGTAGGTCACTCGGTTACCGTTGACGGCACGGACGGGGTGGTTGGAATAGATGATGTCTTCGTCCGATTTCCAGATGATGTCTTGAAGGTAGACGGTGTCACCGTTGGAGTAATCGATGACCACCACGCTGTCGCTTGCCGTGAGGATGTTCTTGTCGTCGAACGAGGTGGCCTTGCGGGCCGAGATACGTGTCTTGAGCTGGCGCTGGCTGTCGTAGAAACGCAACTCGACACCCTTGGGGTAATGTGTCCGGGTGTCGGGGTTGCGGTATTGCACTATGCGAGGGGCGTCGAGTTCGAGTTGCAGTCTGCCGTACTCGCTGCGCCAGATATGGGCGTCTGTAATCTCTTGGTCGGGTGGTCGTGTCTGCTCGAAGCGTTGGATATCCTTCATGTCGTTCGAGCAGGAGGAAACTAAAAGGTAAAAACTAAAAGCTAAAAGCAATCCATTCAATCGTTGTCTCATGGGTTTTAGTTTTTAGTTTTTACCTTTTACTTTTCTATGCCTTATCGTGTTCTGACGGTGGTCGATTCGCCAATCCAGCCGGGGACGGTCATGCGCTGGCCGTTCTGGAGACCTGCCATGAAGGCGTCGGCCTGCTTGGGGAAGTGGGCGCTGTAGCGGCTGATCATCGCGTTGCAGGCGTTGACGTTCTCCTCCGAGGAGTCGACGCTCTTCGACTTCACCAGTTTGTCAACGGCGGCCCAGTAGGCGCTGCGGCCGTTGATGTTGTCGTCGGAGGCCGACGAGGCGCTGGAGGCGTAGAGCGAGGCGATGAAGCGGTAGGGCTCGCCTTTGGTGCGGTCGGCTTCGGCGGCATTGTTGTAGGCCGTGCGGGCGGCGCTGTAGCTCTTGTTGCCGTTATAGGCGTGGCCGAGGAAGAGGTAGGCTTTGTATTTGTCCTTCTGGGTGGTGACATCCTTGACGGCATCGCTCAGGTACTCGATGGCCTTGGCATACTGCTTCTTCTGCAGGCACATCTGACCCATGTTGAGGGCGGTGGAGGGAGTGGGCTCCAGACGGTAGAGGTTCTCCGTGGCCGAGAAGAAGAGGGGCTGGTCGGTGCAGCCTTTCTTCGACATGATGTTGGTGATTTTCTTCAGCAGGTCGACATTCTCGGGGTCGGCCTCGAATTTCTTGCTGTAGATGGTCACCAGCTGGTCGCAGGTGGCATAGGGAGAGAAGGCTGCCTCGACACCGGCGATGTAGCCGCGGATGGTGGCGGACTTGACGCTGTCGTCGACATACTTCTGCAGCTCGTCCTCGAGCATCTCGCTGGCCACGTCGTAGTTGTCGACCACCAGCGTGGGCTCGGCATGGCCGGCACGCACGTAGTTGATGGTGGCTTCCATGTACTTCACCAGGTAGCCGGCCTCGAGCTCGCCTTTCTGCACGGCCTCGTGGTAGAGGGCGTAGTAGCGCGTCAGACCTTCTTCCTTCAGGAGCTCTTCGAGGTCGAGGGCTTTCTTGGCGGTGTATTTGGCGGCCTCGCCATAGGTGGCGATACGGATGTCATACATGTTCATCAGCTCCTCGATGAGGGCGTCGCGCTCGGCTTTGTCCTTGGCCTTGCTGATCTTCACCTTCATGATGTGGGTGCCGTTGTTGTAGAGGTTCTTGCTCTGCTTGGGGCAGTTGGCCACAACCTGTTTCCAGTAGGGGTAGGCCTCCTCCAGCCAGCGGGTGTCTTTGGTGGCCTTGAACTGGCCAATGGCATCCTGATAGAGGGAGACGGGTTCCATCATTTGCTGTTGCACTTCCTCGGAGCAGCCCCAGTCGGGAAGCTGAGCCATTGCGGGGGTTCCCACGGCGGCCAGGAAGAGCCCAATCGTCAGTGTTTTGATCGTTTTCATCTTGTCTATGTTTTTTATTGTTTTTGTTCTATGGTGTTTTGCTATTTGGTATCGTTTGTTGTCTGTTTCTTGTATTTTTCCTCTAGGACATCCTAGGACATCCTAGGAATGCCTAGGAAAACCTAGGATAGCCTAGGAGCTTCTAGTTATACCTTCTCTTCACGAACCAGCGTTCACAGCTGCTGACGGCGATGCCGAAGGTGAGGACGTTGCGCTGGAGGAGGTCTTTGCTGCCGAGGCTGCTGTAGTTGACGCTGAGGGTGAGCAGCGAGCGGCCCTTGCGCATGGGCAGGGTGGCGCCGAGGCCAAAGCCCCATTCGTTGACGACCTCTTCGCGGCCGTTGAGGATAAGGCGCATGGTGCCCTGTTCGGTATGGAAGCCGGCACTCCAGCTGATGCGTCCCCAGTAGGTGGAGGCGTCCATGACGCCAATCTTCTCAAATGCCAGGGCGTAGCGGCTGTAGGGGCCTGTAGTGAGGAAGTTGTCTCCGAGAATGGAGGGGTTCATCCCTTCTTTGTAGTACAGTCCTGACCAACCGGCGAAGGTGGCGTCGGCAGCCACAAGCCAGCGGTTGTTGCGCTCGAGGCTGAGGCCGATGCCGAAGGTGTGGTCGAGTTTGAGGCTGCTGGAGAACTCTGGCGACTGGCCTGCTGCGGGGAAGATGGTGTCGATCAGGCTCTGGTCGCTGGAGTGGTAGGTGTAGATGAGGGCTTTGTCGGTGACGCTCATGTTGCGGTAAGGCTTGTAGGTGAGACCTACGCCGAGCGTATATTTCTCGCCTAGCGGCTCCCAGTACTGCACGCCGAAGTCGAAGAGGACATTGCTCACGGAAGTCTCCTTGAAGCGGCGGCTGTCCATGTAGAAGGTGCTGTCGTTGCCCTGGAAGGCATAGGAGATGGCGCGCTGGATGCGGCCGGTGAGGTAGTCGATGTTGAAGCCAAGCTGGAGACGGCGTCCTTCGGGGCGACCGTCGCCGATGATGTTGAAGGCGCTGCCGACGACGACCATGCTGACGCCGCCGTTGCCGTCGTAGATGTTCTTGACGATGCTGCTGTCGAGGTAGGTGCTCTGCGAGACGGAGGCGTAGTCGACGGTGCTGAACGACATGAGGCCTCCGGCCAGTTTCCACCACTTGGTGATGGGGAAGCCACACAGCAGGTAGTTGATGTTGCCTTCGGCATCGTTGATGCTGCTGGTGTTATTCTGCAACTTGGTGAGATAGATGCTAGCACTCATGTCGAACACGAAGCTCTCCGTGCTGATGGCGGCATAGGAGGCGGGGTTGAAGGGGTTGATGTAGTTGGATCCCGAGCGGGTGTATGCCACACCGCCCATGCGGTTGATGATGGGCATATTGCCGTTCATCTCGTTCAGACCTACGCCGAACTGCGAGTAGGGCATATTGAAGCCGTTCTGCGCCTGAGTGGAAATGAAAAATGAAAAATGAAAAATGAAAAACAGGCTGACGCATACCAACAGCTTCATCCATTTTTCCATTTTCATTTCTCTCTTTTCCATTTTCATTTTTTCTTTTTCAATTTTCATTTTTCAAAATCAGTATCTCGTTCAATCCAATCAATGTCAGGTGAGGCACATGCTCCCAGCCTGTGGCGCCGGAGGCGATGAGTCGGTCGGCGTCGCCGCCGGTGAGCAGCACGTGCAGTCCCGGGGCTTTCTCCTTGTAGAGGGCCACATATCCTGCCAGTGCCAGGAGCGTGGCTCCCAGCGTGCCGGCGAGGATGCTCTCCTCCGTCGAACGTCCCAGCACAGGGGCTTTCTCTACACCCTCGAGGTCTATCAACGGCAGTTTCGCCGTAAAAGTATGCAGCGCCTGCAAATTCATTTTCAGTCCCGGCATGATGGCTCCGCCGTGGTAGACGCCTTTGGCGTCGATGAAGTCGACGGTGATGCAGGTGCCGGCATCGATGACCAGGCAGGCCTCGCCGGGATGCAGGCTCGCCGCGCCGCAGGCGTCGGCCACGCGGTCGGCCCCCAGTGTTTCGGGAGTCTTGTAGTCCAGCTTTATCGGCAACGGCATGGAGGAATTGAAAATTGAAAATTGAAAATTGAAACTTTCAATCCACGGCTGCACCTTTGCCATGTCGCCGCTGGCACAGAGGATGCCACGCTCCACTGCGTCAGCCATCCCCACTCTGCAGGGAGGGGTGCCCGCAAGGGCGGGGTGGGGGATACTCCACACACCACTCTCCACTAGGGCCCTTCCTTCGAAAGTAGCCCACTTCACAGCAGTGTTTCCTATGTCCAGCGTCAGATTCATTTTTGCTATTGTCCTTTCACTCCTTCGGAGTGCGCGTTCCCTTTCTTGTTGTACAGATTCATCGTGCGGTCGATGCCCTGGGTGACGAAGCATTTGATGGCGTCGCCAGCCGTCTTCACGGCCTCCTCCATCCTCACCAGGTCCTCGCCCTCGATGCGTCCCAGCACGTAGTCGACCTGATGGCCGCGGCCGAAACTGCTGCCCACGCCCATGCGCAGGCGGTTGTAGTTCTGTGTGCCCAGCAGGGTCTCGATGTCGGTGAGACCGTTGTGTCCGCCGGCGCCGCCCTGCTTCTTGATGCGGACAATGCCGGGGTCGAGGGCCAGGTCGTCGACGACGACCAGCAGGTTCTGAAGCTCTATCTTCTCGGCCTGCAGCCAGTATTTCACGGCTTTGCCGCTGAGGTTCATGTAGGTGGTGGGCTTGATGAGCACCAGGATGCGACCTTTGTGGCGCACCTCGGTGCGGTAGGCGTGGCGCTCGAGGCTCCAACGTGCGTCGGCCTCCTTGGCCAGCGCGTCGACCACCATGAAGCCCGCGTTGTGGCGCGTGCCCTCGTATTCGGCACCCACATTGCCCAGTCCTACGATGAGAAATTTGCTCACAGGCTCTTCCGTTTTTTCGTCGTGGACACAGCACGCCGTGTCCTTACAATTTCTTTGTTTACAATATGATATAATCTTCCCAAGAAGGCTCATCACATCTGTTTTAAACTGCAAAGATACAACTTTTTTTATAACTAGTCTTCTTTAATAAGAGAAAAGTCGTATTTTTGCATCCGAAAAAACATTTGAACCATGAAAAAAATCAAAGTTATTCTGTTGGCCTTCTGTGCCTTGGCATCAATAGTGCCTGCTTCTGCACAAGACCCTATGGTGGATTTGCCGTGGCTGCCTTTTCGCGATACCACCGGCCTCCGCACCCTCCGCACCTATCGTATCGACACGTTGACAGGCGAGCGCAAGTTGATTTGTACCGACCACTATGACCGCCACGGCTTCCTGACCGATTCGCTAGACAGGTTCGTTTACGACGCCCAGGGACGCTTGACGGAGTATGTGAACATGGGGTATACGTATCTTCCCGACAATGTTTCGCGTCTGAGAGAGTCTTGGAGGTGCAATATCACCTATGGCCTCGACGGTACGGTGCAACGGATTGAGAGAGTGTATCCTGGCGAAGACTTGTCGTATTATGACACTTACGAACTTGTGTCTCACAAGGTGCACCCCAAATACGGCCTGCTCGAATACTCGTTCCGCCATTCCGGCACTTATCAGGACTATATCGATACCGTCTTCCTCCGCCGCGAATACGACGCGCAGGGGCACCTCCTGCATGAGGAATTCAACAGCACTATCGGTTTCGAGTTTGACAATGCCTACGATATCCGTTACTACTATGATGCCTCGGGACGTCGTATCGCTAGTCGGGGCTACTACTATGAAAGCTCCGACTCGATGAACTATGTGTATAACGCGCAGGGTGTCCTCACGGGCATAAAGGGCATCATATACGACCTCGGGATGGAGGCCGATGTCGAGATTCTATGCCGACCCGACGGCAGCTATATCGAGCGGTGGGAATACTGGTATGATTACGAGACGGATTACGAGGAGCCCGGAATCAGGAGACTGTCGGCGAAGCCCGAGGTATACTATTATCGCTACAATGAGAAGGGTCAGGTGATATACAAAAAGGATCCCGGTATCATCGAGTACGAGAGGGAATACTGGGAGTGACCTCCTCCTCCCATCCTCCTGAGAACAACCTACGAAGACCCTATCAACACCCTATCATCTCCTACCGTGGTAGGAGTTGGGTAGGAGTTGGTAGGGAGTTGATAGGGCGATGATACTGCTATGGTAGATTGAGGGTCAGAGTGTTATGTCTGTTTTATGCACTTTTGCTTCGTTAGGTTAATTTAGGTTAATTAACAGGGATAAAAAAGAGAGAGGCGCGGTGGGGCGTCTCTCTCTTTTTGGGGGTAGGGTAGGAGGTATTATTTCTCGCGGATGACGTCGCCGTGGTCGTTGACAATCATGCGCTGCCATTCCTGACGGTAGTGGGGCTGCATGGGGAAGACGGCGTTGCCGGTTTCGGTGCGCTCGAACTTGCCGTCCTTCTCTTTCTTGATGTTGCCGTCCATGTATTTGACGAGGAGGTAGTGGTCGAGGTTGTTCCACTCTTTCATCATCTTCATGGCCTGACGGTTGGAGAAGTCGTTGAGCTGGCGGGTGAGGGCTTCGCCCTCGCTCTGCTTGGCGCGGTTGTCGAACTTCTGCACGTCGGCGATGTAGCCTTCCTCAAGCTTGTTCTGCACCTTCTGGAGGTCGACGATCATGTCGCTGTAGCGGCTGTAGACGAAGTTGGTGACGCGGTTGAAGAGCCAGAAGGCTGCGGTCTCGCTGTAGGTGACCATGTCGCCGTTGCCCTGGCGGAAGCAGAGGGGTATCTCGGTGATGCCGCAGTACATGGGGCAGTAGACGGTGGAGTAGGTGTCGTCGACACCGAACCAGAGTATGCCGCCGACCTTGGCGGGGAGCCAGCTGCGGCACTGGGCCACGAAGCTGAAGCCGGTCTGCTGGGTGGAGGTGGCGCGCTCGTGGACGTATTTCTTGCCGTCGAGCTCAAAGCCCATGGGACGCCAGCGGTAGGGGCACTGGAAGGGGCCGGCGCCGAGGTCTTTGGTCATGTCCATGGCGGTGCCCTCGTAGTGGTCGCGCATGAGGTTCATCACTTCGTGGACGTCGACTTTGTGGTCGGGCTTGATCCACAGGGGCATGCGCTCGGCGTTCTTGTCGCCCATGGCGTATTTCTCGTATTTCTCCATGCCGGAGGCCACGCGGTGGAACATGGCGTAGACACGGGCTTCGCAGCCGCGGAGGCCGCTGAAGGTCAGGGGAGCGTAGGTGTCGCAGAAGGAGAAGTCCTCGTCCTTGCCGTTGTACCAGCCGCAGGCGCGGGCGTAGGTGATGACCTCGTCGCTGTAGACGCACTCCACTTCGGGCTCGAAGAGGTAGTCGAGGTGCTTGCTGGAGATGGACTTATGCAGGCCTTTGCCTTTGGCTTTCTTCCACTTGCCCTCGAGGGGGAACTGAGTGATGCGGGCCTGGTTGGCATGGCCGCTGACGTAGCCGTCGGGGATGCGGCGGGCCACCCACACGGCACCTTCGGTGTATTTGTATTTCAGCTTCTTGGCGAGCTCGGGCTTCACGGTGCCGTCGCGCTTGCCGATGAGTTCGAGGATCCACACCTCGTTGGGGTCGGCGATGGAGAAGCTCTCGCCCTCGCTGTGGTAGGGATACTGGCTCATGAAGCCGGCGAGGACCTGGATGGCCTCGCGGGCGTTCTTGGCGCGCTGGAGGGTGAGGTAGATATAGCTGCCGTAGTCGATGCCGCCCTCAATCTCGCTGGCCAGCTCTTCGCGGCCGCCGTAGGTGGTCTCGCCGATGGTGAGCTGCCACTCGTTCATGTTGCCCACGACGCTGTAGGTGTGGGCCACCTGGGGAATCATGATGAGTTTCTTGCCGCTGTCCCAGTCGACGACCTGGCACATCGTGCCGGCGGGGTAGTCGGCGGCGGGGCGGTAGTAGAGTTCGCCGTAGAGCGTGTGGCTGTCGGCGGCGTAGGTGATCATGGTGCTGCCGTCCTTGGTGGCACCCTTGGTGAAGAGGAAATTGGTGCAGGCCTCGGAGGTGGAGCCGAAGAGCATGGCGGCGCCGAGGAATGCAGCTGCGAAAATACGGTTGAGTCTCATATTGTTTGTTTTTATTTTTTTATTTTTTTCGGACTGCAAAAATACAAATTATTTTTAATATGGAATAGCAAATGATATTTTTTTCGTATTTTTGCACCTCAATATTTATATATTATGGAACAACAATTGTTGATTTACAATACCTTGACGAAAAACAAGGAACTCTTCAAGCCTTTGACAGAGGGCCGCGTGGGCATGTATGTCTGCGGTCCTACCGTCTATGGCGACGGCCACCTGGGTCACGCACGTCCCGCCATCACCTTCGATGTGGTGTTCCGCTACCTCAGCCACCTGGGCTACAAGGTGCGTTATGTGCGCAACATCACCGATGTGGGACACCTCGAGCACGACGCCGACGAGGGTGAGGACAAAATTGCCAAGAAGGCACGCCTCGAGCAGCTGGAGCCCATGGAGGTGGCACAGTACTACACCAACCGCTACCATGCCGCCATGGAGAAGCTCAACGTGCTGCCCCCCAGCATCGAGCCTCACGCCAGCGGCCACATCATGGAGCAGATAGTCCTCGTGCAGAGCATCCTCGACGCCGGCTACGCCTACGTCTCGAACGGCAGCGTATACTTCGACGTGCGCAAGTATCAGGAGAACACCCATAAGTACGGCCAGCTCAGCGGCCGCGTCATCGACGAGATGCTCGCCACCACGCGCGAACTCGACGGTCAGGATGAGAAGCGCTTCAGCGGCGACTTCGCCCTGTGGAAGAAAGCCGCCCCCGAGCATATCATGCGTTGGCCCTCGCCCTGGAGCGACGGCTTCCCCGGCTGGCATGCCGAGTGCACCGCCATGGGCGCCAAATACCTCGGCTCGCCCTTCGACATCCACGGCGGCGGCATGGACCTCGTCTTCCCGCACCACGAGAGCGAGATAGCGCAGTGCGTTGCCTCCACGGGTCACGCCCCCTGCCACTACTGGATGCACAACAACATGATCACCATCAACGGCCAGAAGATGGGCAAGTCGCTGGGCAACTTCATCACCCTCGACGAGTTCTTCACCGGCAGCCACAAGGACAAGGACGGCAAGGAGATGCTCGAGCAGCCCTACTCGCCCATGACCATCCGCTTCTTCATCCTGCAGGCCCACTACCGCAGCACCGTTGACTTCAGCAACGAGGCCCTGCAGGCCGCCGAGAAAGGTTTTGCCAAATTGATGGAAGCCTACAAGGCCATCGGCCGCATACAACCCGCCAAGGAGAGCACGGCCGATGTGAAGCAGCTCCGCCAGAACTGCTATGACGCCATGAACGACGACTTCGCCACGCCGACGGTCATCAGCCACCTCTTCGAGGCTGCCAAGATCATCAACAGCGCCGCCGACGGCAAGCTGAAGCTCAGCCAGGCCGACATCGACGAACTGAAGTGGGTCTTCGACACCTTCCTCTTCGAGATTCTCGGCATGAAAGACGAGGCTGCGAGCGACAATACCGCCCTCATCGACGGACTAATGCGCATCATCCTCGACATCCGCGCCACCGCCAAGGCCAACAAGGACTGGGGCACCAGCGACAAGATCCGCGACGCCCTCAAGGAGGCCGGTGTCACCGTCAAGGACGGCAAAGACGGCGCCACGTATAGTTTTTAATGGAATAGATAGGAAAACCTAGGTTATCCTAAAAAGCAATGGAGAAATAATGAAAAAAGGAGATTTTATACTTATCGCGTGTGTCGCTGCTGTGGCGGCACTCTTCGCCATCCCGCAGACCCATTGCGCTGAGGGTTTTGACTGGGCTACCGCCCATCACCCCTACATCATGGCTTTCTTCAAGTTCGCCATCCTCGCCACCCTTGGCGAGATGCTGGCCCTCCGCATTCGCGAAGGAGTCTACAACAAGAAGGGCTTCGGCGTGCTGCCCCGCATGATTGTGTGGGGTTTCCTTGGTATGGCCATCGCCATGTCCATGGTGATCTTCAAGGCCGGTGTGCCGGCATTCCTCGGCACTGTGGCCGACGCCCTGACGGGCAACAGCGGCCATGGCGCCGTCTATGCCACGGTCTTTAAGGCATCGGAGTTCACTATGGCTAAGCTCGGCATTGCCTTCGCCGTCAGCGTGCTGATGAACAGCATCTTCGCCCCGGTGATGATGACCTTCCACAAGTGCACCGACATCCATATCACCGACAACGGCGGCACCGTGCGTGGCCTGCTGCATCCGATGAAGATGCGCGAGATCATGAGCCAGAAGGTCAACTGGGACATCCAGTGGAACTTCGTTATCAAGAAGACCATCCCGCTCTTCTGGTTCCCGATGCACACCATCACCTTCATCCTGCCTGCCAATTTGCAGGTGCTCTTCGCCGCCCTGTTGGGCGTGGCCCTGGGACTTATCCTCGCCCTCGCGGGTGGAACTAAGAAAAATGAAAAATGAAAACGGAAAAATGAAAAATATAAAGATACCACAAGGGACAATGCGTTCTGTTGCTTTTTGCATCATCCTATTTTTCATTTTTCATTTTTCATTTTTCAATTCAGTTAAGGCTCAGGTGAGCCTTAACTGGTCTGGTTTCGTCAACCCCCATTACTATGCCGACAGCCGCTCGGTGATGGGCGGGCGTGAGGACATGATGCTCTTCTACCCCAAGCCTGTGCTGCTCGACAGTCTTGGCAACGACATCAACGACGGCTGGCAAGCCGACATGCTGGCCATTACCGCCCGCCTGGGACTCAAAATCAATGGCCCCGAGATGCTGGGAGCCAAGACTAGTGCTTATATCGAGGGCGACTTCACAGGTTCCACCAACGCCACCATCAACGACCTGCGACTCCGTCACGCCTATATCCGTTTGTACTGGGACAAGCACGAAGTTACTGCCGGACAATACTGGTACGCTATGGTCATTCACGAGATCATGCCGATGACTAACCCGCTGAATATGGGTGCTCCATTCCATTGCTATGCACGTCAGCCGCAGGTGAGATATAGTTTCTTCCCCACAGGCAATTGGGAATTTGTGGCTGTGGCTCAGTGGCAGCTCGACAACATGAGTCAGGGTCTGCTCAATGGCGTACCGGCCAGTAGCACGCAGTTCGCGCGTCACAGTCTGGTGCCTGAACTCAACGCCCAAATACGTTATAGAGGGGCTGGGAAGGGAGACTTGTTCCTCGGCGCCGCCGTCAACCTCAAGACTATCCAGCCTCAGGTACAGACGAACTACACCGCCGTGCAAACCTCCACCAACCTTTATTCCTCTTTCTCGTGGTCTGTTTTCGGGAAAGTCAAATTGGGCGAGTTCACCGTCAAGGCTCAGACCCTTCTCAATAACAGCCTCTACGAGGGCTGCTCGCTCGGTGGCTACCTGATGCTGGCCGACAGCACTTTCCAGGACTGGCACTTCAACACCGTATGGCTTGATGTGGAGCGCAACACGGGCCATTGGCGTCCCGGTATCTTCCTTGGCTTTGCCAAGAACCTCGACTATGGCAACACCAACTATGTCCACTGCTTCGGTCGTGGGCACGATATAGAATACCTCTGGCGCATCCAGCCCCGTCTCACCTACGCTACCGGCAACGGCCTCTCCTTCACCGGCGAAGCCGAATACACCCGTGCCGGATACGCCACTCCTGTGGGCAACCTCCGCCTGTCACTCAGTATGACGTATGCTTTTTGAAGTAAGAAGTAAGAGCTAAGAACTAAGATGACCAACTACCACACCCATTCCTGCTACTGCGACGGCAAGGCCACGCCGCGCGAGATGGTGGAGTTCGCCGTCGCCCACGGCTTCTCGGAGCTGGGCTTCACCGGCCACTGTCCGCTGCCGTTCGAGAACAGCTATTCCATCACCGACTACGAGGGCTACTGCAACGAAATACGTGCCCTCAAGGCGGAATATGCTGACCGAATCAAAATCCTCCTCGGTCTCGAGATGGACTATGTCCCCGGCATGCTGGAGGATTTTACGCCGCTGATAGAGCAGGGCGGATTGGAATACACTATCGGCAGCGTGCACCTCATTCCGGCACCTTCCACCTCTCTCCTTGCACCTCTCACCGCTGACGACCTGTGGATGATTGACGGTAGCCGCTATCAGACTTATGACGAAGGACTGATGAAGCATTTCGGTGGCGACATCCGCCGTGGGGTGAAAGCCTACTTCCACAACGAGAACGCCATGCTCGAGCGCAACCGTCCCACCGTTGTCGGTCACCCCGACAAGATAGTGATGCACAACCGCGACCGCTATTTCCATGAGGACGAGCCCTGGTACCGTGACCTGGCCCTCGAGACCATCCACCTCATCCATGAGTTGGGTCTCATCTGCGAGATCAACACTCGCGGCATCTACAAAGGACGCCATGCCGACTACTACCCCGGCAAGTGGCTCATCCAAGAGATGAAAACCCTCCGCATCCCCGTCATTGTGAGCACTGACGCTCACGCCCCCGAAGACCTTTTGCGCACCGAAGGGGCCTACGAATACCTGCGTGAAATTGGCTACCCCGAGGTGCTACAGACGCTGCCCGTCTGACACAATCTGGGCGTGGTCGAATGCCAGCGGTGGCAGCGCGTTGAGCGGCCACCAGCGCACCTCAGCGGCATCGTCGCCGGCAGCGAGTGATGAGTGTTGAATGATGAGTGATGAATGGATAGCATAGGCGGCGGTGACGGTGCGGCCCCGCGGGTCACGGCCCGGGGCACTATAGACGCCTATCAGACGAATGTCCTTCTCGTTGACTTTCAAGTGAGTCTCCTCCTCCAGCTCGCGTACGGCACAGTGTTCGATGGTCTCGTCCATCTCCATGAAGCCGCCGGGCAGGGCCCAGCAGCCCTTAAAGGGGTCGTTGCCACGACGGACGAGCAACACCTCGCCGTGCGAGTTCACCACCATACAGTCGGCCGTCAGCATCGGCCGCGGGTACTCATAAGTGTATTTCCCAGCCATAATTGTTGCTTTTTGAGTGCAAAGATACAACTTTTTCTCCAAAAAAGTAGAAGTAAGATTTGTTAAAAATGTTGAGAGTATGGAGAAAAGTAGTATATTTGCACTTTAATGCAATCGTCCATGGAATATGGAGAGTGCTGAGAGTGTGTGTTTTATATCGAAATAATTGAACCTAAATTAATAAAACAAACAAAAAAACAACAAAAATGAAAAAGGTATTTACATTTTTTGCTGCTTTGACGCTTCTTGCCTCTGTGAGTTTCGCACAGACGGCACACCGTGCAAAGCCTGGCAAGAAGGCCGTCGTGGCTCCCGTTGCTGCGTTCAAGGCTCAGTTCAAGAAAGCTTCTGCTGCCGCAGTGGCCACCAATGTCACCAAGGCTGTGGGCGACACCATCAGCGTGTTCCCCTGGACTGAAGATTTTGAGAGTGCCACTCTCACCGGATTCCATTTCGTCGATGCCGACCATGATGGCAACGGCTGGAGCCGCATGACTGTCTCGGCTGACCGCTTCTCTGCCCATTCTGGCGACGGTGTGATGGCCTCGGCTTCGTATGACAACGACAACGAGGCAGCCCTCACCCCCGACAACTGGATGATTCTGCCCGCTCTCGCCATCCCCAGTGATGCCGAGGAGTATGAGCTTTCGTGGTATGCTAAGTCTCAGGATGTTACCTATGCTGACGAGTACTACACCGTCTATGTCACCACCGCTGGCAACGCCGTGAGCAACTTCACTCCCAGCACCGCCGTCTATGCCGGCCTTGCCACTGGTGAGTGGACAAAGCGTGTGGTTGACCTGAGCGCCTATGCCGGTCAGACCATCTATGTGGCTTTCCGTCACCACAACTGCACTGATATGTTCTTCCTGGACATCGATGACATCCGTGTCGGTGGTCCTACGGCTCCCGAGCTGACCATTAGTGGCCCCGTTGCCATCGGAACCAATATGCCTGCTACCTACGTGGCTTCCGCTAGCGTGACCAGCCTCACCTGGTATGTCGACGGCGATGTCCAGAGCGCCACGGGCGACACCATGAACTACACTTTTAGCACTGTTGGCATTCACCAGGTGGTTGCCTGGGCTCACAACAACGTCGGCGATACCTATGACACTATCGATGTCGATGTTTTCAGCTGCGAGGACATCACTCTTCCCTATGTTCCCAACTTTGCCGGCGGCCTCGGCTGCTGGACTTCGCGTAGCGACTCCACCGATCAGTCTGGTTGGTTCGCCAGCGTCGATATGTTCGAAGAAGACCCCGAAGGCCAGGTGCTTTCCATGTCAGCAGAGTCTGTTTATGGTATCTTCATGATGGACTTCCCCGTCGACAACTGGCTCTTCAGCCCCGTCATTGAAATGCCCGCCAGTGACGAATATGAGATTGCTTGGCAGGTGAAGCCTGTCAGCAGCACCTACGATGGCGACCACTATGGCGTCTATGTCATCAACAACAACGACACCATCCTCCTCTATGAGGAAAGCCTCACCGGCATGTCTGAAGCTAGCTTTACCCAGCGTATGGCCATCATTCCCGATAGCATCAGCGGCGACTTCCAGGTGGCCTTCCGCCACTTCAACAGCGAGGGTGGCTACGTCATCATCCTCGACAGCATTCAGGTTCGTGAACTCTCTGCTCCCATGCTGACCCTTGCCGGCCCCGTCGAGGCCGTGAACGGCACCGCTGTCACCTTCACCGCCACTTCTCCCACTGCCAGCAGCTTTGTCTGGACGGTCGACGGCAACAGCGTCAACGAGAGCTCCAATGTTCTGACCCACACCTTCACTACCGACGGCATCCACAATGTCTCTGTCGTCGCCTCCAACAATGCTGGCGATACCGAGGATTCCATCCTGGTCGATGTCTATACCTGCAACGCCATCGAGGAGTTCCCCTACACTCAGGACTTTGAGGGTAGCCTCCGTTGCTGGAACATGATTAGTGCTGACCCCGCCAACGACAATCGCTTTGGCGTCTATGAGGACAGCCTCGCCTACGCCGGTGATTACGACTTCCGCTTCAGCAGCTACAGCAGAGCCGCCGACTATAACCAGTATCTCATCAGCCCCGAGCTCGAGATTCCCACCAGCGGTGAGTACATGTTGAAGTTCATGTACAAAGCCCACAACTCTTCCGAGAAATTCCGCGTGATGGCTTCTTCCACCACCAACGAGGTTGCTGCCTTCACCACCGTGCTGGGCACTTATGAGAGTCCCGAAACCGCTTGGACCGAGGTTGCTTTCCTCCTGCCTGCCGGCACCAAGTATGTCGCCATCAACTACTATGGCAACTTCCAGTACTACCTCTATATCGACAACATCACCGTCAAGGAACTTGACATGGTTCCCACCGTTACTATTGAGGGTCCCGCTTCCGCCGAGGTCAATACCGATGTCACCTTCGTCGCCAATGCTCCTCTGGCTACCTCGTTTGCCTGGACTGTCGACGGTGTCGACGCCAACACCACCGGCAACACCCTGACCACCTCCTTCGCCACCGCCGGTAGCCACACCGTCTCTGTCGTGGCCACCAACAGCTTTGGAAGTGCTCCTGCCGTTACCGCCACCATCGACGCCTTCGTCTGCGAGGCCGTCAGCGCTCCTTGGACCGAGGACTTCGAGGGTAACATCGGCTGCTGGAGATTCTTCGTCAACGATGAAGGTTCCGATGGTATCGAGCTCTTCCAGAGTTCTCAATATACCCATAACGGCAATTTCTGCCTCATGGGTAACTATAACGACGACTTTAATGTTGACCAGTGGGCCGTCTCCCCTGTCATCAACATGCCTGCCAATGCCGCTAACTATAAGCTCTCCTTCTTCATCTACACTACCTCCTATCAGGGTATCAACTCCAGCTACGAGGTGCGCCTCTCTAACGGTGGCACTGCCGTCGCCGACTTCTCCACCCTCCTTCTTTCCGAGAGCGAAGGCAACGGCAACTATCGTCAGCGCACCATCGACATGAGCTCCTATGCCGGCCAGTCCTTCCGCATCGCTTTCCGCAACGTCACTGCCGCTGGTGGCGACGCCTTGCTGATTGACGACATCGAGCTCAGCAACACCGTTGGAATCAACGAGGTTGAGAACAACGTCCTCAGCGTCTCCCCGAACCCCGCCAGCACGATGGTCGCCATCAGCGCCGCCGGCATCGAGGGTAACGTCACTGTCCAGATCGTCGACCTCAACGGCCGCGTGATGATGCAGCAGCAGGGCGCTGCCCAGAACTTCCGCTTCGACGTCAGCAACCTCGCCCAGGGCGCCTACTTCGTCCGCATGACCGGCGAGAATGTCAACGCCGTCCGCAAGCTCATCGTGAAGTAATCACGTCTAAAAAACCCTAGGCCTTCCTAGGGACCACCAAGAGGGTGTCCCTTAGCGGGGACACCCTCTTCTAAAATGAATTGGATTATCCTTATCGTCGCTGGCCTCTGCGAGGTGGGCTTCTCCTTCTGTCTGGGCAAGGTGAAGGGCCTCGAGGGACTGCCCTACTGGGAGTGGATGGGAGGCTTCGCCTTCTTCTACGTCCTCAGCGCCGTGCTGCTGGCCAAAGCCACCGAAACAATACCTATCGGCACCGCCTATCCGGTATGGACCGGCATCGGCGCCCTCGGCTCCGTCCTCGTCGGCATCATCATCTTCCACGAACCCGCCACCTTCTGGCGCCTCTTCTTCATCACCACCCTCACCGCCTCCATCATCGGATTGAAAATCGTGTCGTAATTATGAAAATAGAATACCTCAAATTGAAAAAATGGCTGCTGGTCTCGCTGGGAGGCCTGCTGGGGATAAACATGGTGGCCTGTGGTGGCGAGGAATATGGTTGCCCGGAAGGCACCTATCATGTTAGGGGTACCGTCACTAACGAAGAAGGAGACCCTATAGAGGGCATCGGCGTCGGGAAAAGATACCTGGAGGAATGGCCTGAATTTGAGTATTACGACACCACGGATTCCGACGGCCGTTATGATGTCAGAATTCTATGTGACCCAGGAGAGCCTTCGCAAATTGAGATTGTTGATATCGATGCCGAGCAGCATGGACACTATCGTGACACCGTGGTGACGGTGGTGGCCGGCGGTAACGCCTTCCATGGTGGCGACGGAAACTGGTACGCAGGCACCGCCAATATAGAGAAAGACATCACTCTGCAGCGTTTTGACAAATAACTATCAATCAAGCACAATAATATTGCATCCCATGCGTTATTATCACATTGCATATTAGATGTCTCCGAAGAAAAACAAAAAAACAAAATAAAAATGGAAAAGAAAGACCTCCTCAAAGAAACCGTCAAGCACATTGACATCAAGAAGTACGACAGCACCGAGCTTATCGACGCCATGCGCCACATGAGCTTCACTAGCCGCGACACCGCCCGTGCCGCCGACATCCTCTGCCAGATGCTCGCCGAGAAGGACTGCACCAACATCCTCACCATCGCCGGCTCCACCTCCGCCGCCGGATGCATGCAGGTCTACGTCGACATGGTGCGCAACAAGATGATCGATGCCGTCGTCAGCACCGGCGCCTCCATCATCGACATGGACCTCTTCGAGGCCCTGGGCTACAAGCACTACATCGGCACCAAGGAGAACGTCATCCCCGACACCAAGCTCCGCGAGCTCTACATCGACCGTATCTACGACACCTTCATCGACGAGGAAGAGCTGCAGGCCTGCGACCAGGCTACCTGCGACGTCGCCGACCTCCTCGAGCCCCGTCCCTACAGCAGCCGCGAGTTCCTCTACAACGTGGGTAAATGGCTGGCCGAGGGTCACGGCGTGAAGAAGGACAGCCTCATCCAGACCTGCTACGAGTGCGGCGTGCCCATCTTCTGCCCCGCCTTCAGCGACAGCAGCGCCGGCTTCGGCATCGGCAAGCACCAGTGGATCCGCCGCCACGAGGGCAAGCCCTACGTCAGCATCGACAGCGTGGCCGACTTCCTGGAACTCACCGAGATCAAGATGAACTGCCCCGAGAGCGGCCTCTTCATGGTCGGCGGCGGCACCCCCAAGAATTTTGCTCAAGACACAGTTGTGTGCGCTGAAATACTTGGGAAAGAGGTCCCCATGCACAAATATGCCATCCAGATCACCGTGGCCGACGTCCGCGACGGCGCCTGCTCGTCCAGCACCCTCCTCGAGGCCGGCAGCTGGGGCAAGGTGAGTGAGGAGTTGCAGCAGATGGTCTATGCCGAAGGCACCACCGTCATCCCCGCCATCGTCAGCTACGCCTACCACAACGGCGCCTGGAAAGACCGTGAGTACAAGAACTGGCAGAAACTCTTCCAGAAATAATGATACAAGCGGGAATCAAAGGCCGTCTGGAGCAGACGGTGACACCTGAGATGAGCGCTGCCCGTGTGGGCAGCGGCTTGGTGGATGTGTTTGCCACGCCGATGATGGTGGCACTGATAGAGCAGACATGCTACGAGAGTGTGCTGCCTTACCTCGACGAGGGTCAGGGCACCGTGGGCACGTTGGTCAACGTGGCCCATACCGCCGCTACACCCATCGGCATGCGTGTGTGGTGCGAGAGCGAGCTGGTGGAAGTCGACCGCCGCAGGCTTGTCTTTAAAGTGAAAGCCTTCGACGAATGCGGACCCATCGGCGAAGGCACCCACGAGCGGTTCATCATCGACACCGCCAAGTTCTTTGAAAAGGTAAAGGCCAAGAGTTAACTCTTGGCCTTTTCTTTTTATATCCCATTAAGGTTTATTCTGCCGAGTGGGCGTTGGCGTCGGGGTTGACGCGCTTCACCATGCCCTGCAGGGCGGTGCCGGGTCCCACCTCGATGAACTCCGTGGCACCGTCTTTGAGCATGTTCTGCACGGTGTAGGTCCAGCGGACGGGCGACGTGAGCTGCATGAGCAGGTTCTTCTTGATTTCAGCGGGGTCGCTGTGCGGCAGGGCGTCGACATTCTGGTAGATGGGGCAGACGGGCTTGCGGAACTCCGTGCGCTCGATGGCCTCGGCAAGCTCCACACGGGCGGGCTCCATCAGGGGGCTGTGGAAGGCGCCACCCACTGCCAGCGGCAGGGCCTTACCCTTGGCTTCTTTGATCTTCTCGCAGGCAGCAGCCACACCTTCGTTGGTGCCGCTGATGACCAGCTGGCCGGGGCAGTTGTAGTTGGCCGGCACCACCACCTGGTCGGTGATGGAGGCGCAGATGTCTTCGATGGTCTTGTCGTCGAGTTTCAGGGCAGCGGCCATGGTCGACGGGGTCTTTTCGCAGCATTTCTGCATGGCGTTGGCACGGGCGATGACCAGTCGCAGGCCGTCTTCGAAACTCATGGCACCGGCGGCGACCAATGCCGAGAACTCGCCCAGCGAGTGACCACCCACCATGTCGGGCTGGAAGTTATTGCCCATATATTTGGCCAGGATGACCGAGTGGAGGAAGATGGCGGGCTGCGTCACCTTGGTCTGCTTCAGGTCTTCCGGCGTGCCGGCGAACATCAGGTCCGTGATGCGGAAACCGATAATCTCGTTGGCTTTCTCAAACATAGCGCGGCACTCTTCGTTGCCGTCATAGAGATTCTTTCCCATGCCCACAAACTGGGCTCCCTGTCCAGGAAATACGTAAGCTTTCATTCTTTATTCTTGATTTTTGTATTTTAATATTAACGATATTCTGCTGATAATATTGTGTGGTGCCGGCGGAAGGAATGCCGTTGCCGGCAGGCGGAAGAGGCGGATGGCCAGCAGCAGCTGGGCCAAAGCCATAAAGGTCTGGGCGCTGAGCGAGGCCCAGGCGGAACCCGTGGCACCGAGGCGCGGGATGAGTAGCACGTTGACCACGATGTTGAGCACCAATGTCGTGGCGGCAAAGATGTTGAGCTGCCGCAGGTAGCCGCCGGCAGTGAGCAGGGTGCCGAAGATATAGGTGATGCCTATGGGGATGATGCCGAAGATGACCACGCGGAACACCGGCACATACATCGCACCGCGTCCCGGATAGAGCAGCCCCATCAGGGGCTCGGCCCACAGGGCGCAGGCCACCGACACGCCCACGGCGAAAAGCATCATAGGCCAGAAGACGAGGCGGAGGATGTCCGTAAGTGATGAGTGATGAGTGATGAATGATGAATTTGCTGCCGCGGGTTTCAGCTCCTTGCAGAGCTTGGAGAAGACGGGCAGCAGCGGGATGCTGACGAGGTAGGCCACCATGGTGAGGGCGTCGAGGAGACGGAAGGCGCCGGCATAGATGCCCGCCTCGCCGTCGGAAGCCATGGAGCGCAGCAGGATGGGGTCGATGCGGTTGTATGAGGCCATGAGGAGCACCAGCAACGCGAAGGGGGCACTCTTCTTGAGGATGACGAGGGAGAAGGGAATTGAAAATTGAAAATTGAGAATTGAAAGCTTGGCTTTGCGGGCGATGACGACAAGGGCCAGCAGGGCGGTCAGGGCGTAGGCTGCCACCTGGGCATAGACGAAATGGTAAATTGAAAAATGAAAATTGAAAAATGAAAAATGGGGACCCCACAAGAGGGTGCCGCAGATGAGAATCATCAGCACGCGGTCTGTCACCGAGAGGAGGCTGTCCCACTTGAAGAGCAGCAGCCCTTCGAAGTTGCTGCGCAGGTAGAGGATGAGCGAGTTGAGGAATTGAGCCACCGTGAGCCATGCCAGCAGCCGGAACTCGTCGCTTCCGTATCCCAGCAAGGCTCCCACGGTGAAGGTCACCAGCAGGTATAGCCCCAGCAGGCACACCTTGAGACCCAGGATGCCACTCAGGTGCTTGGTGATGAGCTGCGGATGCTGCGCGATGTTGCGGGTGTTGAAGTTGGTGACCCCCAGGTCGAGCAGTATATTGAAGATATAGGCCAGGTTGAAGACCGCGAAGTAGAAGCCGTACATCTCGTTGCCCACGGCGTTCTGCACGCCCACCTCGATGCCGAGTATCCACAGCGGCTTGACAATGAGGTTGGCCAGCAGTATCCAGAACAGGCCCGAGAGTAGTTTCTTCTGCATGGCGTCTTAGGGTTTCTTTGGGGCTTTCAGCGAGCTTTTCCCGCCCTTCTCAGGCATAAATGGGAGGGCGTTGATATCCAATCCTTTCTTGGATGTCTTTTTCTCTACGGTCCAATGCTCCTCCATCTCCCATTTCTCGCGCAGGCTGAGGGTCTTCTCATAGAGGATGGTCTGCTCAGGCTGACGCTGCTGGCGGTAGTCGCCGGGGGTCCAGCGGCCGTCGCCGTTGCGGTCGATGACGGCACGCAGACGGTAGTCGCCACTGGGAAGGTGGGAGAAGCGGAGTGATGAGTGTTGAGTGTTGAGTGATGAGCGTTGAACTACGGTGTCGCGCTTGTCGAGCACCTCGACCACCAGCGGGAAGCCCATCTTGTTGTCGATGTCGATGCTGAGGATGCCGTAGTCTTTGGGTTTGAGGCCGAAGACGAGGCTGTCGCTGACGTTGCCGTAGATATCGCTGAAGAGGCTGTCGGCAATGCGTACACGGTATTGCTCGCCCGACTTGAGCGAGGTCTCCAGCCGTGCCGTGAGGCCGTTGCTGTCGAGCACGATGGCGCAATGGCTCACCGTGCTGTCCTTGAGGTACATCACCTCGGCCTGCGGGTTGTCGACACTCTTGGCGATGGGGTTGGCGAAGGTCAGACGCAGGTCGTCATAGTAGGCCTTGTTGCCGTCGCAGAGGGCTGTCATCAGGGGTTCCTTTTCCTCTTTGGCTCCGGCAGCCTTTTTCTTGCCTTTCTTCTTCTCGGTGAAGCGCAGGTGCAGGGTGTCCTGCAGTCCTTCGTCGCTGACGATGAGTAGGGCGGTGTCCATCTGGGCGTCGAGGCACCAGAGACTCATGGTGTCGCGCCGTGCGTTGAGATGCCATTGCACCGCCGTACCGGTCACCGTGGGATGCTGCATGGGCAGTTGGGTGACGATGCGGATGCGTCCTTTGGCGGTAAACTCATTGGCGGTGATGCGCTGTTTCTGAACCTCGGGCTGGGAGATGTAGAGAGTGGTGAGTGATGAGTGATGAGTGGTGAGTGAGGTGTCGATGGGGTGGGCTTCGAAATGGGCGGTGTCCCATGCTGCGGCCTCGGTGGCGTCGATTCGCAGGTTGCGGTTCTTGTCTTCGAAGGCCACCACACGGTATTTGCCCGTGGGGATAAAGTGGAAGGCGAAGTGGCCCTCTTTGTCGCAGCGCGTCACGAAGTCGGGTTGCTCGCTACAAGCCATCGTATCGTTCTCCACGCTCCACTTTCCGTTCTCCACTCGATACGCCATCACGGTCACCGTCTCCTTCCAGGCCTTGCCGCTGCGGGCGTCAATCACCTGGCCGCCGAGGCTCATGGTGTCCATGTCCGCGCCGGTGGAGAAGACATATTCGTAGCTGGGCAGCAGGTTGCCCTCGGTGAAGTCGGCGATGGCCTCCTTGAACTGGAAGAGGTAGGTGGTGTTCTCTTGCAGGGTGTCCTTGATTTTCACCAGCACGCCCTTGCCCTTGGTGGTGAACTCGGGCTTGTTCTTCAGCGGCGGCGACACCAGGACATTCTCCGGGGCGTTCTTCAGCACCACATACTCGTCGAACTGGACGTAGAACTCCTTGGGGGTGATGTTCTTGCTGCCGTTGGCGGGCTTGCATCCGAGGGCCACGGGCGGCTCCTCGTCCTTAGGTCCGCCAGTGGGGTAGCCCTGACGGGCACAACCCGCGAGGAGGAGAAAGAGGAGGAGTGAAAGGGAGTGAAAAGGAGTGAAAGGGAGTGAGAAGACAAATGATATTTGTCGCGACGCTTTCCTCTGATTTTTATTGTATCTTTTTTGCATTTTGTAGGCTGTTACTATTGTCCTATCTTCGCTGTTATTTTTTTATTTCAGCGGTGCTCAGATCCCTTCGGGTGCACTCCTTGTCACTCCCTTGTTTTAGAACAGTTCATTAATCTCTTTGTGCAGCTCTTCGAGGGCCTTGTCGGTGGGCAGGTGCTGGGCTGCCGAGGCGAAGATGGAGGCTGCCAGACGCGTCGGGTCATCGGTGTCGGTGAGGGTCACGGCACTGGAGTTGACGAGGTTGATCATCTCGTCCTTGGCCTCGCGGATGTGTGCCCAGACGGCGGGGTCGAGGTAGACCTGCTGCGAGAGGTTGTGCTCCCACTCGTCGCGTATGTTCTTGGTCATCACGCCTTGCAGCAGCTTGAGGTCCATGCCGGGCTGGTAGCAGCGCAGCACCAGGCTGTCGGGCGAGATACGCTCCAGGAACAGCGCCATGCGCTCGTAGGCTTGCAGGCGGATGGGCGTCACCACCTTGAGGGTCTCGCGGCGCTCGTCAATCTTCATCTGCAGCAAGCGTTCTTTCTGTTGGTTGTCGAAATAGCGTTTCACCAGCAGGTAGAAAATGACACCCGCCAGGGCAAGGGTGGCCAGCATGGCCAGGATCAAAATAGCAGCTAATGTTTTCATAAGTTATTAAAAGAGAACCCCTACGGGGTATATTTTTTTTAATATATTTGCTATTAAGAGGAAACCCCTACGGGGTATGTTTTGTTGTGTCATTATAGATATACGACGTAGGCGTTTTCTTTTAATAGAAGTTTCCTGTTTTTTATTTTTACCCCGTTAGGGGTTTTCTCTTAATAATTGTTCCACCAGTTGGGTGACACCTTTGGTGGCCACCTCTTTGATAAAGGTGACGGGGTGGCTCACGGCCACCTCTTTGGGGTCGACGACATAGCAGGGCACGCCGCGCCGCACATAGTGTATCAAACCCGCGGCGGGGTAGACGGCCATCGAGGTGCCCACGACGATGAAGATGTCGGCCTCCTCGCAGAGGGCTGCGGCGGGCTCGATGTTGGGCACCGCCTCGCCGAACCACACGATGTGGGGCCTCAGCTGTGTGCCGTCGGGAGCCTTGTCGCCCAGCAGGATGTCTTTGTCGCCCACCTCGACGATGAGGTCGGGGTTGCGGTCACTGCGGCCCTTGGTAAGCTCGCCGTGCAGGTGCAGCACATGGGTCGAGCCCGCACGCTCGTGCAGGTCGTCGATGTTCTGCGTCACGATGCGCACGTCGTACTTCTCCTCCAGACGCACCAGCTGGCGGTGAGCCTCGTTGGGTTGTGCCTTGAAGAGCTGGCGGCGGCGCTCGTTGTAGAAGTTGAGCACCAGCTCGGGGTTGCGCTCGTAGGCCTCATGTGTGGCCACATCCTCCACGCGGTAGTGCTCCCACAGGCCGTCCGAGTCACGGAAGGTCGAGATGCCGCTTTCGGCGCTGATGCCCGCGCCGGTCAATACCACTATTTTTTTCATATCCACATATAACGCGCGCGGGATTTTTTTATTGTCCGAGGGCAATACAAAATCTATCCGGTAACTCTTTCCGGCGTTACTTCGACCTTATCTTAACGTTCGTTTAACGTTGCGTAAACGTTAATCGAACGTTAAACGAACGTTAAACTGACGTTCAAAATACTTACTTCAAAGGAGTTAGGGTTGTACGGCGGTTGAGGGCGCGACCTTCGGGGGTGTCGTTGGTGGCGACGGGGCGTGTCTCGCCATAGCCGCGGTAGGTGAGGCGGTCGGGGTCGATGCCACGGAGGATGAGGTAGTCGTAGACGGCTTTGGCACGGCGCTCGCTGAGGATGAGGTTGTCCTCGTCCTTGCCCACGGCGTCGGTGTGGCCACCCACCTCGAGGCGCAGGCGCGGGTGGCGCTGCAGGGCTTCGGCCAGACGGTCGAGACCGGCCTTCGAGGCTTCGTAGAGCTCGGCACTGGCGGTGAGGAAGTGGATGTTGTTGAGGGTCACGGTGTCGCCCATCGTCAGCAGGTTCTCGGCCTGGATGACGGGGTCGATGAAGGTGATGCGTTCGGGACGTGCGGGTGCCGGCATAATGAAGGAGTAGAGGTCCTGCTGGCCGTAGCCGCCGAAGCGGTCGCTGCTGAAGATGGCTGTGCGTCCGTCGGGTGCCACGATGAGGTTGTTCTCGTCGCCGGAGGTGTTGATGGGGTAGCCGACGTTCTCCACCTTCCACTCCCCTGTTTTGCCCAGCACTCTCTTGCACTCCTCTCTTTTCGCCACGTAGAGGTCCATGCCGCCCATGCCCATGTGGCCGTTGGAGGCGAAGTAGAGGGTCTTGTCGTCGAAGTGGATGTAGGGGGCTGTCTCGTCGCCTTTGGTGTTGATGTCCGGGCCGAGGTTCACGGGGTCGCTCCAGCGGCCTTCCTCGAGGGTGCAGCACCAGATGTCGGAGCCGCCGTAGCCGCCCGGGCGGTTGGAGGCGAAGTAGAGGGTGTAGCCGTCGATGGAGAGCGAGGGGAAGGATTCCCAGTAGACGCTGTTGACGGGTGTGCCGAGGCTGCGGGGCTTGCCCCATCGACCGCCCTGGCGGACGCTCATGTAGATGTCGCAGCCTGTATGGCCGTCGCCGCGGCCGCAGGCGGTGAAGATGACCACGCGGCCGTCGTGCGAGATGGTCTGGGCTCCTTCGTTGCCGTGGCTGTTGAGGGGTTCTGGCATGCGGTGGGCCGGGCCCCAGTCGAGTTCCATGGTGTCATAGTCGGAGTAGAAGAAGTCTTCCTCGCGGTCGAGACCGCGTTCGGTCTGTGCGTTACGGGGACTGCGGCGTGTGAAGACGAGCATGCGGTAGTCGGCGGTGAGAGCGGGCAGGTATTCGTCGTCGGCGGTGTTGACGTTGGGACCCAAGTTGATGGGGCGGAAGGGTACGGGGTTGTCCACGGCGTGCTGGCGCCATTCTGCTGTGCGCAGTCCCTGGCGGGCCTCTTTGCGCCACTGCTTGAGGCGTGCCGCCTGCGGCGCCTTGCCTTTCTGCTCGGCGTCGTCGATGTGGGTGTCGAAGAGCTCGATGGCGCGACGGTAGCTCTGTTGGGCGTCGTTGTAGTGCTCGAGGAACATCTGCTGGTTGCCCAGCACGAGCCATGCCTCGTCGTATTCGGGGTCGGCGTCGATGGCTTTGAGCAGCAGCTCGACGGCCTCCTCGTATTGGCCCACCACGCCTTTCTCCACAGCTCGGTGGAACAGAGGCCGGCTCTTCGTGTTCTGCCCTAGGGCTGCCAGCGGCAGCAGCAGGAGCATCAGCAATGTCGTCTTTTTCATAGCCATAATAACGGAAAACCGCCACGCATTATTGCGTGGCGGCTTCCTAATTTTGAGACCATGCCGTCAATCGACGATGAGTTTGCGGACGACGGTGCTCTGTTCGTCGGTAATGCGGAAGAAGTAGGCACCGGGTGTCAGACTGCTGACGTCAATTACGTATTTCGAATCCCGGATTTCGAAATTGGCAACAGTGTGGCCGCTCATGTCCAGCAGCACAGCGTGCAGGGGTCTGTCGCTGTTGGTGTTGATGGTGACTGTGCTGTGTGACGGGTTGGGATAGATGTCGATGGCCACGTTGTCGATATCGTCGATACCTTCGGTGGCGGTGGAGAAACTGACGCGGTCGCTCCAGACGCTGGTCATGCCGTCTTCGCAGAGGGTCATGACGTAGACGTCGTAGAGGGTTTCGGACTCTAGATTAGTGAGGGTGACGTAGTGAGTGTCGACGCCGGGCTGGACAGGCACTGTCAGGGTGTTGCCATGGCCTTGTTGGAAGCCTGCCGGGCCGTAGGTGATGGTCCAGGGACCTTCTGTCGGTGCCTGCCAGGTCACCAAGGCGCTGTGGGCAGTGATGGCGCTGACGGCCACGTTGTTCACTTGGGTGCATTCGTTGGTAGAGAACGCTACGGTATCGCTCCAGAGCAACTGTCCGTCGGTGCAGAGGGGACGCACGCTGACGCTGTAGCGGGTGCCCTGTTCCAGTCCGCTCACCACTGCATAGGTGCTGTCGCAAAGAATCAGGCTGTCGAGGGCGGGACCTGTCAGGTGCATCTCCCATTCGGTCTCGATGCCCCTCGGCTGCCAGCTGATGCGGGCCGAGGAGAGACTGACGTCGCTGACTTCCAATTGTTCGACGGGGCGGCACGGGGGTATGTGGTGGAAGGTGGAGATGGAGAGGCTGTCAATACAGAATGTGGCTAGATTGCTTATGCTGTCGCGATAGAAGGTGAAGTACAGTTCTCCGTTGCCAAGGGGTATGTCGGAGGTGTTGATGTCTATGGTATGCCATGTGTAGTCGCCGAAGAGGTTGTTGGACATGATGGAGTCGTCGAGCAGGACAAGGGGCTGGTTCAGCGAGTCGCCGAAATAGGAGACCTGCATGCGCATGGGCAGGTAGTGTGGATGGTGAAGTTCATCGGAATAGATGTGGTACACGTAGACCTTGAATGAGATATAGGTGTCGGTATCGGCGAAGTGGAACTGCGGAGTGGTGACGGTAGTCAGGCTGTCGTCGTTGTATACTCTGCCGGACAGGTAGGTTTCGCTGGTGCTGCTATTGGTGCTCACCGAGGGCGTCTGGGTCGGTAGGTTGGACATTTTCCAGCAGTGCAGCAGTGTGGTGGTTGGCTTGGGATCGAATGTCTCGAGATAGGGCAGGGGATAGACGCCGCAGTCGGTGGTGAAGTCCACGTGCACGGGGAAGGTGACGGTGCTGTCGGAGCATACCGTGGCAATCCATGCCCTGTAGTCGGTGGCGATGGCGAGGCCGCCGATGGTGACGGTGTCGCCCTGGAAGTCGACGGTGTCGCCGTCGAAGTAGAGGCGGTAGTGGTCTGCGCCGTTGGCGCCGTTGACGACGAGGGTGGCAGAACTGTCGGTCGCCGAGGCCACTGTCACTGAGTCGGGCATTTGACACGGGAGGTCGGGCAGCAGGCTCAAGTCGTCAACCCTCGGTTGCCACGACCAGGTGCCGCTTATGAGGCCGAAGCGCATGGCTACATGACGGCCGGAACCGCTGTAACTGCCGAGCGACACGTGTTTCGGCTCCCATTGGTCGGCCACGGTGGGGTAGACCGTCTGTATGGGTTCAAAGGTGGTGGTGTCGGTGGGGTCGGTCATTACGCCGACGGTCACCATGTCGTTATCGTAGTATTGCCACATATTGAGCCAGAACTCGAGGGCTAGGTCGTTGAGGCTGTCCACCGCGGGCAGGATGTAGAAGAAGGGCTCGTTGTTGCCACCCACATTGGGGGCCAGAGATTTGCCAGTGTCGCCACGGTGGCTGCCGGGGGTGGTGCGGTCGCCACTGTTGTTGGGGAAGTGGTAGTCGAGGAAGCTTGAGCAGAGGCCTATGCCGTCGTCGAAGTTTTCCACGTAGGGCAGTTCGGCATGGGTGATGACACCGCAGGCTGTGGCCGCCGTGGTGCTGATGGCTGTGGAGAGAGTTCCGTCGATGGGGCAGATGGCGGCGACGGAGAGGGTGTAGCGTGTGGAATGGCGTAGGCCCGTGATGGTGTGGGTGTAGCCCGTGATGTCGGCGGAGTCGACAGTGAGGCCGTCGGTCCACCAGAGACGGTAGTGGCCTACTGAATCGTCGTCGGCGATGCTCGCGGTGAGAGAGGTTTGGCTGACGCCGCTCACCGTCAGGCTGTCGGGATAGGCGCAGGAGGCGGAATAGGAGAGTCTGAAGTTGTCGAGGTAGACGGCCCTAGAACTGTTCAGACTGGTGCAGCGCAGTGTCAGGCGGCCGTTGCCGATGCCGTCGAGGGGACGCTCATAGTAGTCCCAGTAGTTGAAGAGCCCATTGGAGAAGGGCACGGTGTCGAAGGCTATGAAGGTGGAGGGGTCGGAGCCGTCGGTGAGCACGCCGAGTTCGAGGCGGACGTTGGAGGAGTCGGAGTTGGAACCCCTGACGTTGAAGGAGAGAGAGAGCCCGTTATAGTTCATGGCCATGGGCGGCAGCACGGCATAGGAGCGGTTGGTGTCGCCCAGGTAGATCTCGCACCTCATGCGCAGGCAGCGGATGTCTCTGCCTTCGTAGAAGGTGACGCTGCTGTAGGAGTCGGGACCCTCGTGGCGTGTCCAGCAGTCGCCGAAGGAGTTACTGGGCCATGTTTCGAAGTCTTCGCTCCAGGGGAGGGTGCTGATGGCGGGGCACTCGGTGGTGAAGGTGGCGGTGTCGGCGTCGGTGAGTCCGTTGGCGCACTGGCGTCGCACGGTGACGGTATATTCAGTGTTGGGGTTGAGGCCGCTGAAGGAGCATGAGGTGGCTCCCGTCACTGTCAAGGTCTGCGTGCCGCAGGTTACCTCATAGGCGGTGACGGCAAAGGGTTCGTTCCACGACACGGTGACCGACGAGGGGGTGACACCTGTGCAGGTGATGTTGGTAGGCGGCACACACGAGTTGAGGGTATGGAAAGTGGCGCTGTCGGCGTCACTCATGCCTGCGGTGCAAAGTGCCACGACGGCCACGCTGTAGTCGCTGTTGAGAGTCAGGCCTGTGATGTTTACCGTGGTATTGGTGGTGGTGAAGGAGGAGGGTTGTCCTACTCCCGTGATGGTGACACGGTAGCTGCCGCTGTGTCCGGGGTCGTTCCAACTGGCGGTGACCGATGTGTCGGTGATGTTGCTGAAGACAATGTCTTCGACGGCGGAGCAGCCCTCGGCGAGGTGTATATCGATGTCGTCGAGGTAGAGTATTGCCGAGTAACTTGAGATATGGCTGAAGCGGAAGACGATGATGTTGCCCGTGCCGGTGTAGCTATCGAGGCGCACGTAGCGGTCAATCCAGGTGTTCCTGGGAAGGTTTACTGTTTGGACGGGGACAAAGGACTCCCAGTGACCAGCCTCGTCAAGCACGCCCACCTCCAGAAGGCCGCCGTCGTTGCGGGCGGAGAAACTAATCTCGAGGTCGGCGACGTTGTCCATGGGCGGCAGTGACAGCATTGCAGTGGAGTCGGAGCCGGTAGCCCAATGGAGATATTTCGTCGGATGCTGTGAGTTGCCGTTGACAATAGAGGCATAGGTCGATTTGCGCCAGCAGCCGGGGTTGAAGATGTAGCCTGCAGTGGGAGTGTTATCAAAGTTTTCGGTGAAGGGCAGTGCCGAGTGCGGGATGGGGTCGCAGGGAGTCCAGAAGTCGAAGCTCTGCCAGTTGCTGCTGTCGCTGCCGCAGTGCGACATCAGGTACATGTAGTAATGGTGGTTGGGCAGGAGGGTGTCGATGTAGAAGACCGAGTCGTTGGTCATGCCGTCGATGCTGTTACCTAGCCATGAGTCGTAGCTACTCACGGTGTCGTACTCGAGCAGATAGGTGCATCCGCCGACGCTGTTGGGTGTCCACATTAGGGTGACCGAGGTGGGGGAGAGATTGGTGATGCGGATATTTGTGGGCCGTGGGCAGGGAGGCTCTGGACGTTCGTAGGTCACCACCAGACCACTGTCAGGCAGGCCGAGGCGATGACAGGGATAGATATTGGTGTTGTAATTATAGTCGACATAGATTGACGACGGTGAGACCGCCATGGGCGGATCCCAGGAATCACTGAGGATGATTCGTTCATCAAGGCCTTTGGCAACCATCATGAAGTTGAAGGAGGTGTCGGTGCTGTGGTTTTCCATGTGACCGTAGTGGGCCGAGATGTTGCCGTTGGAGTGGATGTGTATCTGGTAGTTGAAGTCGTCGTTGCCAGTGGCGTTAAAGTGCTGCACGTGCTGGAACTCGACAATCAGTGTCTGTTCCCCGTTGCCGTCGTCCACTGTCTGCCAGTAGCAAGCCGAGCTGCCGGCGGGCATCTGTCCGTCGACAAGGAGGAATGGCACAATGGCAAAATGGTAGTAAGGCTCGTTGTAATAGCGGTACGCGTTGTCATAGCCATTCATGGGATGGCCGGCAGGAACACTTTGCCGGTCGAGGGTGATGTGGCCGTCGGCACGCGCCACGACCTCGGTGCCCTGGGCGATGAGGTTTTCGCCAAAGGCGAAGTCGAAGGGCATGGCGAAGGTCTGCCAGCCTTGGTCGCCCACCACGGAGGTGAGCTGTGTGCCCGTCGAGGCGATGGATACATACGGCGCATAGTCAGTACTCACGGTGTAGGAGTTTAGCCTCTGCGCCTGCGTCACGGATACTCCGATGAGCAGTAACGTCAAAAAAAGAATTGTCTTTTTCATGATATTGATTTTTTGTTGGTTGTTTTGATATGCACCTAATAGACACACGGGTGTCTTCTTTTGCTGCATCTAAGACTAAAAAGAATCATTTTTGGCTCACTTTTTAATAAATCTTTTTTTTATCCATGCTCCAGAAAAAACAGAAAAGGCCGCCTGAAAAGGCGGCCTGTCATGTGTTTTTGTCATAATCTCCCTACCACTGTTGTTGTTTGAACCAGGTCTGGTAGTCGGGGAGGCTGTCGGGGTTGATGTCGACGGGGAGGAAGTCTTGCTGTAGGGGCACAGGGTAGTCGTTCTCTAACCCCTCTTCTTGCTTTTCGATGAACTCTTGAACCTCTTCCATGGTGACATGCATTAACACCATGTTGATGGAATTGTTTTAGTGGTTAATAATTAAAGTTAAAGGTTTAAGGGGCATCACCCCTTAAACCTTTAACTGAAAATGGAATTATGTTATTTCGTAACCAGCTTGTAGGTGTCGCTGGCGATGACATACTCCTCGTCGGTGGTGACGACGACGGTGGCGACCTTCGAGTCGGGGGTCGAGAGGATGACATCCTCGCCCATGACGTTGTCGTTCTTGGAGAAGTCGATCTTGATGCCGAGGCATTCCATGTTCTCGAGGATGGGACGGCGCATGAACCAGGCGTTCTCGCCGATGCCGCCGGTGAAGAGCAGCAGGTCGCAGCCACCCATCTCGGCCATGTAGGCACCGATGTATTTCTTCACCTTCTGAGCGAACATATCGAAGGCGTAGGTGGCACGCTCGTCGCCAGCATCGCGGCCGGCGCGGATGTCACGCATGTCCTGCTTGTCGCCGCTGATGCCCAGCAGACCGCTCTGCTTGTAGAGCATCTTGGTGAGGTCCTTGGAGGTGTAGCCGAGGTCCATGAGGTAGAGGATGACACCGGGGTCGACGTCGCCGCAGCGGGAGCCCATCACCAGGCCTTCGAGGGCGGTGAGACCCATGGTGGTGTCGACGCTCTTGCCGTGGTCGATGGCGGCGATGGAGGCACCGCTGCCGAGGTGGCAGGAGATAATCTTGAGGTCGTTCCAATCTTTGCCAATCATCTTGGCGGCCTTCTCGGCGACGAACTTGTGGCTGGTGCCGTGGAAGCCGTAGCGGCGGATGCCGTGTTTCTCATACAGCTCGTAGGGCAAGCCGTAGAGGAAGCTCTTGGGAGGCAGGGTGCTGTGGAAGGCGGTGTCGAACACGGCGGTCTGAGGCACGCCGGGAAGCACTTCGCGCATGGCATAGATACCGGCCAGGTTACCGGGGGTGTGCAGCGGGGCCAGGTGCTCGAGGCTCTTGATTTGCTCGATGACTTTGTCGTCGACCAGCACGCTGCCTTTGAAGATCTCGCCACCGTGGGCCACACGGTTACCGACGGCGCCAATCTCTTTGAGGTCTTTGATGACACCAATCTGGGGGTCGGTGAGAGCTTTCAGGACAATCTTGATACCCTCGGTGTGGTTGGGGATAGGCAGCTGCTCGTAGTGCTTCTGGCCGTTCCATTTGTGGGTGAACTCACCCATCTCCAGACCGACGCGCTCCAGCAGGCCTTTGGCCATCACGTTGGCATTGTTTGCCATGTCGATCAGCTGATACTTGATCGATGAACTTCCGCAGTTTAAAACTAAGACTTTCATTTTATTGTAAGTATTTGATTTTATTATTTATAATATACTTTTCGTTTGTTATTGAATGGTCAAAGATACAAAAAAAAAATGAAATGCAAATTTTTTTAACATTTCATTATTTCGGCGGAGCCGGTGACGAGATATTGCCGGCCAGAGGGAATCTCTTTGCAGAGCCAGCGGGTGCGGCGTTTCTCGAGGGTCTCGAAGAGTTGGTCGGGCTTGCGCTTGAGGCGGAAACGGTCGCCAACGGCAAGTTGGTCGAGGGTGATGCTGTCGGGGTCGTAGTTGGCATCATAATGGTGCAGGAGGGCTTCGATTTCCTTGCCGACGGGGTGGGAGAGGGGTATGCGGCGCGTGTATTTCTTCAGCAACGGCTGGAGCTCGGGAGGGAAGAGGTCGGCGTGGGCGATGAGCAGCTGGCGGTACTCTTCTTGCCATTCGTGACCATGTGGCTGCACGTCCTTGTATTTCTGGTGTGTTTCGAGGTGGGCGGCTTCGTGGAGGAGGACCCAGAGGAAGAAGTAGGGGTTGAGGTCGCCGTTGACGCTGATTTCGTGAAAATTGTGGTCGGGAGAGGGACGGCGGTAGTCGCCGAGTTTCGACATTCGTTCCCGGGTGATGTGGAAGTGGACCTTATAGCGGAAGAGATAGTCGTAGACCCAATCCACGGCAGCGGCAGGCAGGTGGTTGGAAAGGATGTGTCGGTATTTTTCTTCGGGTGTCATGCAGTTAGAACGAAGGACAGTCGCAGTTGCTGCGGTTGTGGCGGTGCATGTTGACGCTGCTGCCGCAAGAGGTGAATGCTACGGCGGCAATGAGCAGCAGGGCGAAGAGGTGTAGGATGGTCTTACGTTTCATATCAAAACGTATAAACGGAGGAGAAGGGATTTTATTGTGTGTTTTTTTTTCGGCGATGTGGGAAAAAAAGTGTATTTTTGCATTTTATTTGTATTCAACTATGAGGATGAAGAAGACTTTTTCCATCGTGATACTCTTGCTGTTGTGCTTTTTCGGCGCGCAGGGTCAGGTGCAGGATTCGGTGAATGTGCAAGACTATGATATCACCCTCGACCTGAGTGACGGTGCGCCATTCCATGGCGAGACGGTGGTGACGCTGCAACTGTTGCGTCCCTGTTCCAGCATCAGCCTTGATTTTATCGGCACTGTCGACTCCCTCAAGGTGAACGGTAGCACTCAAGCAGTCACGGAATCAAGTTCTCAGACATTTTCCCTGTCTACTGCGGGTATTGCCGCGGGACAGCCTTTCACGGTGCACGTGTGGTATACCTGCACGGGTTATGTGGAGAGTGGCGGCTGGGGTGGCATGCATTTCGACCAGGACATGAGCTATAACCTCGGCGTGGGCTTCGATGCCAACCCGCATGTGATGGGACGCGCTTTCTTCCCCTGCCGTGACAACTTCACCGACAAGGCCACCTATACGTTCCGTGTGAAAACCCGTGCGGGTTGGACGGCCGAATGTGGCGGTATGCTGCAGAGTCGTGTGCTCAACGCCGACAATACCGAGAACTCTGTATGGCGTATCGAGCAGCCTACACCCACCTATCTGGTGTCGGTGAGTCAGGCGGCATGGAAACGCATCTACGACAGCATCGAGTCGGTATATGGCACCTATCCTGTCACCTATGGCTATCTCTATCCCGACAGCACAACGGTACGGCGTGTATTCGCCGAGCTCGACTCGGTGGTGCCCATGTACGAGCGCTGCTTTGGACCCTATCGCTGGGGCCGCATAGGCTATATCGCCACCAACCGTGGCTCGATGGAGCACGTGAACAATATCGGCCTCGCCTATCAGGCCATGTCTACCATGGCGGAGTCGGGGCAGGCCACCATAGCCCATGAGTTGGGGCACGCGTGGTTCGGCAATCTGGTGACCTGCGAGACGGCGAAGGATATGTGGATTAACGAGGGTGGCGCATCGTTTGCCAGCGAGGTGGCCATGGAGGGAGTCAATGGACGTACATGGTCTGACGACTACTACCAGCGTAAACTCGAGTCGGTGTTGCGTACCACGCATATCACCGACGGCGGCTACTATGCCCTCACCCCCATCTCGCATGCCCTCACCTATGGCTCGACGGTCTACGAGAAAGGGTGGATGGTGTGGCACTCGCTGCGGGGATACCTCGGCGAGGAGGTCTTCTATAACGCCCTCCAGCGTTTGATGAATAGCTGCGCCTTTGGGAATATCGACTCCTACCGTCTGCGCGACTCGCTGAGTCTTTACACTGGTGTCGACCTCACAGACTTCTTCGACTTCCACGTCTTCTCGCCCGGCTTCGTCGACTATAGGGCTAGCTATAGCGCCAATGGGCAGGAGGTGACGTTGAACCTGCGTCAGCAGGGTGTGGCCACCAACGCGAGGGCTCGCGGCAACCGTGTGCCGGTGACCTTCTTCAGCACTGATGGCGGAAGCCATAAGGTGTGGACTGCCTTCGACGGGGAGGACACCACGGTGACCCTCACGCTGCCATTTGACCCCGTCTACTGCGTGCTCGACTACGACCAGGAGATTTCCGATGCCGCCACGGTGAGCACCCTCTCCCTCGAGGGAGACAACTTGTCGCAGACGGCCAATGTGTGCCATGTGAAGGGGCGTTCCACACGTCCAGCCACGGTAAATGTGGAACACCACTGGGGCAAGCCCTATGGGACGATGCCCGCCAATGTGATCCGTACGGCCAACCGCTACTGGGTGCTGCGCGGCCAGTGGGGTCTGGAGGACGAGGTGAAGATGAACTTCCGCTTTGTGCGGACGGGCAGCAACACCTCCAAATATGCCAATCTCGACCGCGGCTTCTATGCCAGGACGGCTTCGCGCGATTCCTTGGCGCTGCTCTACCGTGGCGGCGAGGCAGACGAATGGCATGTGGTGTCGTGGACGAAGAGTGGCAGCGCCAACGAGGGGTTCCTCGACGGCGAGAACCTCCTGCCAGGCGAATACACGCTGGCGATAGTCGACAGCACGCTGTCGGGCATCGGCGAAGTAGAGGGCTCGAAATGGGGCATCGAGATGTTCCCCAACCCGCTGCGGCGTGGCGAGCCGCTGACCGTCAAGACGGGCAGCACGGCACCCTACACGGTGTCCATTTTTGATGAGGAAGGGCGTCAGGTGTGGCTGAAAAACGGTTGCTCCGATGGCCAGAAACTGAGCCCTGCTCTAGGAAAGGGAACATATTTGGTACGAATTGAAAATAATTTCATATCTTTGCAGTCGAAATTGATACAATTATGAAGCAGATAAAGACTCTCATTCTTGCCGCGATGGTATGCTTTGCGTACTCTGCGACGGCACAGTACTCACAGCTCGGAAAGAAGAATGAATTCATGCTGAAAGTGGAGGCAGGCTATGCCCCCTTCATGGGCAACGTGGGTGAAGCGGGCGACAACGGCTACAATATCGACAAGTTCCACAATGCCGGCAACCTGAATGTGATGGCCGGACTGAATATCAGCCAGGACTGGTTCCTAGGCGGCGGTGCCGGCTTCTGCTATTACTTCAATACCAAGCAGGAATCGGCGGAGTCGCTGATGGGTGCTAACGTGTTTGTCGACATGGACTTCCGACCCATCTGGAAAGCTATCATGGGTCTCGACTACCAGCCCACCTCCATCACGTGGGCTCCGATGGTGGGCACGCGTCTGGGCGGCAGCATGCTCTTCGGCGACAACGTGCTTTTCACCCCCATGGCCGAGGTCTATGGCGGTGTGAACTGGTACTATTGGTATCACATCCACGGCATGCGCAACATGACACGCAACTGGCACAGCTTCTATCTCACCATCGGTGTGGCTTATATGCAGCAGGCAGTGTTCCTGCCCATACGTCTGGGTTGGCGCTGGTAAGTAAATGATGATTAACGGTTAAGGATTATGCAATCGACACGCCAAAATAAGATTTGCCGACTGATACAGCAGGATATGGGCGACATCTTCCTGCGGGAGATGAAGCCTGTGTTGGGTCCGTCGCTCATCACGGTGACGCAGGTGCGTATCACCCCCGACCTCTCCATCGCCCGCATCTATGTTTCGCTGATGATTATTGGAGAAGGTACCAAGGAAAGCCTGCTGGCGCTGATACGTGAGAACACCTCCGACCTGAGGCGCCGTCTGGGCATGCGTGAGGGCAAGCAGCTGCGTATCATCCCCCACCTGGAGTTCTATCTTGACGATTCCCTCGACTATATCGAGAATATCGAACGGCTCTTGAAGCAATGAAGATTGAGGGCCTCATTGCCGTACGTTACCTTTTTGCCCGCCGCCACAAGTCGGTGGTCAACGTCATCTCGTGGATTTCGCTCATCGGACTGCTGGTGAGCACCACGGCATTGATTGTCGTGCTGTCGGTATACAACGGCATCGGAGACCTTACGAAGAGCCTTTTCAACACTTTCGACCCCGAGCTGCTCGTCGAGCCTGCCGAGGGCAAGACTTTCCATACCGGCGACCTCGACCTGACAGGGCTGAGGGCGATGGACGAGGTGGAGGCGGTATCCTGTATGGTCAACGAGGTGGCGTGGATTACCAACGGCGAGAACCAGGCCATCGTCAAGCTTCGGGGCGTCGACGCCCACTATGGCGCCGTCACGGGTCTCGACACCCTGCGGCCTCCCCAGCTGGAGGGAGAATATCGGATTTCCCCGGGCACGCTGATCGTGGGCGTGCAGATCTTCAGCAATCTGGCCATGCATATCCCAGCCAGCACCCCGGTGGCTGTGCATATCCCTAAGCGTGGCACCACCTCGATGGGTTTCACCCTCGACCAGGCCTTCAATATCGACTACGCCTACCCTGTGGCTCGCTTCGCCATCCAGCAAGACCTCGACCGCCAGTATGTGGTGGCCGACATCGCCTTTGTGCAGAAGTTGATGAACTATGCCCCCGACGAGGTGTCGGCCTTGGCCCTCAAGCTGAAAGCCGGTGCCAATGTGCAGAAAGTGAAGGAAGCCATCCTTTCATCACTCATCACTCACCACTCATCACTAGTAGTCAAGGACCGCTATGACCAGCAGCCGCTCTACTACAAGATCTACCGCACCGAGCGGCTGGGCATCTATCTTATCCTCTCGCTGATAATCCTTATCTCCACGCTCAGCCTTGTGGCATCGCTGTCGCTGCTCATCATCAACAAGCGCGACGACATCTTCATCTTGCGTGGCATGGGTATGGAGAAACGCGACATCCGGCGGGCGTTCTTCCTCGAGGGCTTGCTCATCTGCGCCCTCGCCGTGGTGGTGGGGCTGGTGCTGGGATTTGTGGTGTGCCTCCTCCAGCAGCAGTTTCACCTCATCCCCATGGGTGACGGCAACTTCGTTATCAGCTACTTCCCCGTCGCCATGCGGGCCGAAGACTTCCTTATCACCTTCCTCCTGGTGATGGCCATCAGCACTTTCTCCGTGGGTTTGACGGTGAGGAAACTAAGAATCAGAAATTAATAATTAAGATATATGAATAAAGACATCGTTTGCAGCGGCATACGTCCTACGGGCAACCTCCATCTGGGCAACTATTTCGGTGCCCTGAAGAACTTCGTGAAGATGCAGGACGAGTACGACTGCTACTTCTTCATTGCCGACTATCACTCGCTGACCACGCACCCCACGCCGGGCAGCATCTATGGTGATGCCAGCAAGATCATGGCGGCCTATCTGGCGGCGGGTCTCGACCCCGAGAAGGCCACCATCTACCTGCAGAGTGATCTGCCCGAGACCATCGAGCTCTACCTCTTCTTCAACATGAACGCCTACCTCGGCGAGCTGGAGCGCGTCACCTCCTTCAAGGATAAGGTGCGCCAGAACCCCAATAACGTCAATGCCGGTCTGCTGACCTACCCTACGTTGATGGCTGCCGACATCCTTATCCACAAGGCCACGCGTGTCCCTGTCGGCAAGGACCAGGAGCAGCATCTCGAGATGACCCGCACTTTCGCCCAGCGTTTCAACAACATGTATGGCGCCGAGGTGTTCCCCTTGCCGCAGGCCATAGGCTCGGCTACGGGATTGGTGAAGATTCCCGCCCTCAACGGCGCTGGCAAGATGGGCAAGAGTGAGGGCGAGGCAAGCACCATCTTCCTCACCGACGAGCCGGCGGTCATCCGCAAGAAGATCATGAAGGCCAAGAGCGACAGCGGTCCTACGGAGATGAACCAGAAGAAGCCCGAGGAGATAGAGAACCTCTTTGCGCTGCTGCGCGCCGTCTCCACGCCCGACACCGTGGAATATTTCGACGACCTCTACAACCGCTGCCAGATACGCTACGGCGACCTCAAGAAGCAGCTGGCCGAAGATATGGTGAACTTCGTCGAACCTATGCGTCAGCGCATCCTCGAGATCGGCGCCGACCAGGAGGCTCTACAGCGCATCTTCGACCGCGGCAAGGAGAAAGCCCGCGAGAGCGCCCGCAAGACCCTCGACGAGGTGCGCCGCGTCATCGGCTACCGCGACTGATTTTTTCAAATAAAATGTTAAATTTTCACCCCCGCACAATTTTTTTGCGGGGGTGTAGTTATTATTGGTGAAAATTAATTGATTGTTCAACATATAAAGGCGCGTATGATGCAGGAATATGATTTTATCAACACGGACACATTTCCGACCTCTGCAAGCACAAGCATACAACCCTCGGAGCAGATACTCCAGAACATCATGAGTTTTGCCCGCTGCTGCCAGAATGTGGATGCAGGGGGATTGAAGATGCGACTCTTCCTCAACTAAAAGAGCGAGCTCACTGAGCTCGCTCTTTTAGTACGAAGTCGCGCCCTAAATATTTTTCTCGGACGTCAGGGTCGTTGGCCAAATCCTCGGGGGTGCCTTTCTGCAGCACGGAGCCCTCGTAGAGGAGGTATGCCCTGTTGGTGATATGTAGGGTCTCGCGGACGTTGTGGTCGGTGATGAGGATGCCGATGTTGCGCTTCTTGAGTTCCAGGACGATGTCCTGGATGTCCTGCACGGCGATGGGGTCGACGCCGGCGAAGGGCTCGTCGAGAAGCAGGAACATGGGGTCGTTGGCCAGTGCCCGCGCTATCTCGGTGCGGCGGCGTTCGCCGCCGGAGAGCTGTATGCCCTTGCTGTTGCGTATGTGTTGCAGGTGGAACTCGTCGAGGAGCGATTCGAGCTTCTCTTCGCGCTGGTGCTTGTCGAGGTCCTTGCGGAACTCAAGGATGGACATGATGTTGTCGGCCACGGACATCTGGCGGAAGACGGAGGCCTCCTGCGCGAGGTAGCCCACACCCATCTGTGAGCGCTTGTACATGGGATACTGCGTGAGCTCGATAGTCTCGCCAGTCTCACCCTTGTCCTCCTCGGGGGCGAGGTATACCTTGCCGCTGAAGGGCTTGATGATACCCACCACCATGTAGAAGGTGGTGGTCTTACCGGCGCCGTTGGGGCCGAGGAGCCCCACGATTTCGCCTTGGCGTACCTCGACGGAAGCGCCCTTGACGACGGTGCGCGAACGATATTTTTTGACGACGTTGTCGGTGTAGAGACGCATAGTCTATTTATTTTAACGGCAAATTATACAAATTATGCGAATTGCTTGCGCAGGTTAATTTGAGGCTAATTACTCGAATGCCGCTCGCTTCGCTCCGGCTGTACCGCCGTAGGCTATTTAGCGTAATTCGCTTGTAATTGTACTGCGTAGCCATTGGTTAAATTAGAATAATTAGCCGTTTATTAATTTGGTTAGATGATTCCTTCGCGGAGGATGTCGTGGATATGGACGATGCCGAGGTAGTGGCCGTCGGTATCGGTGACGATGACCTGGGTGATGGAGTTCTGGCGCATCATCTGGAGGGCGTTGACGGCATACTCGGTGTCGAGGATGGTGCGGGGGTTGGGGTGCATGATGTCGGAGGCTATCTTGGGGGTGTGGCTGGTTTGCATCATGCGGCGAAGGTCGCCGTCGGTGATGATACCGCAGACCTTGTCGTCCTCGACGACGACAGCGCAGCCGAGGCGTTTGGAGGTCATCTCGATGATGGTGTCGTTGATGGACGTGGTGGGGGTGACGGCGGGTCGCTCATTCTGGATATAAAGGTCGGCGACACGGAGGTAGAGCTGCTTTCCGAGGGCTCCGCCGGGGTGGAAGCGGGCGAAGTCGCGCGCCGAGAAGTTGCGGCACTCGATGAGCGCCACGGCCAGGGCGTCGCCCATGACGAGCTGGGCGGTGGTGCTGCTGGTGGGCGCCAAGTTGTTGGGGCAGGCCTCATGCTCCACGGTGGTGTTGAGCACGATATCGGCTTCGTGGGCCAGGAACGAGTCGGTGTTGCCGACGATGGCGATGAGGGTGTTGCCGAAGTTCTTGATTAGCGGCACCAGCACCTTGATCTCGGGGGTGTTGCCACTCTTGGAGATGCAGATGACCACATCGCCGGGGCGCACCATGCCCAGGTCGCCATGGATGGCGTCGGCGGCATGGAGGAAGAGGGCAGGGGTGCCGGTGGAATTGAGGGTGGAGACAATCTTCACGGCGATATTGGCGCTTTTGCCAATACCGGTGACGACAACACGTCCAGAGGCCGAAAACAATGTCTCGACGGCCTTCGAAAAGCTGTCGTCAATATAGTTCTGGAGATTTTCTATTGCTTTTTTCTCGTCGTTAATTACTTGAACAGCAATCTTTTTTATCTCTTCTGGGCTTTTCACAGTGAATTTTTTTTTACCAATTCATTTTTTTTGACTATCTTTGTAAACCATAACGCGCCTTTGCGCAAAATATTGTGAACGATGAAGGATTTGCATAGATATTTGAAGGAAATCTTTGGCTTTGACCAGTTCAAAGGCGACCAGGAGGCTATTATACAGAGTCTTCTCGATGGCAACGACACCTTTGTCATCATGCCTACCGGCGGCGGTAAGAGTCTCTGCTACCAGCTGCCGGCCATGATAAGCGATGGCATCGCCATCGTGGTGTCGCCGCTCATCGCCCTCATGAAGAACCAGGTCGACGCCGTCCGCTATACTTCTGGCAGCCAGTGTGTGGCACATTTCCTCAACTCGTCGCTGAACCGTGCGCAGGTCACCGAGGTCAAAGAAGACCTGCTGAAGGGCGACACCAAGCTTCTCTATGTGGCTCCCGAGACCTTGTCGAAAGAGGAGACCGTGGAGTTCCTCCGCCAAATCAAGATATCGTTCTTTGCCATCGACGAGGCACACTGTATCTCGGAGTGGGGTCATGACTTCCGCCCTGAATACCGCCGCCTGCGCGACGCCATCAAGGCCATCAACCCCGGCGTGCCTATCCTCACCCTCACCGCCTCGGCTACGCCCAAGGTGCAGCAGGACATCATCAAGAACCTGGGCATGGAGAATGCCAAGACCTTCATCTCGAGCTTCAACCGCCCCAACCTCTACTACGAGGTGCGCCCCAAACCGTCCGACCCCATGCTGCTGCACAAGGAGATTATCCGCTTCATCAAGGAGAATCCCGGCAAGAGCGGCATCATCTACTGTCTCACGCGCAAGCGTGTCGAGGAACTGGCCGAGTTGCTAGTCATCAACGGCATCAAGGCACTGCCCTATCATGCGGGCCTCGACAACAAGGTGCGTGCCGAGAACCAGGACAAGTTCCTGATGGAGGATGTCGACGTCATCGTGGCCACCATCGCCTTCGGCATGGGTATCGACAAGCCCGATGTGCGTTTCGTCATCCACTACGACATACCCAAGAGCATCGAAGGCTATTATCAGGAGACGGGACGTGCCGGCCGCGACGGCGGCGAGGGACGCTGCATAGCTTTCTATAGCGAGCAGGACGTGGAGAAACTCTACAAGTTCTTCACCGACAAGAACGTCACCGAGCAGGAGATGGCCAAGCAGCTGGTGCAGGAGATGGTCTCCTATGCCGAGAGCTCGGCCTGCCGCCGACTGAATATCCTCAAGTATTTCGGCGAGGACTACAACGAGCCCTACTGTGGCAACTGCGATAACTGCACGCATCCCAAGCCCCAGGTCGAGGCCAAGGAGGAGATGCAGTACGCCCTCGAGACCATCATGGCCATGAAGCAGGCCTTCAAGCCCAAGGATATCGTCGATGTGATGATGGGCCGCAAGAACAGCAATATCAAGACCTACCACCTCGACAAGATAGAGCATTTCGGCGGTGGCTCCGACCACGACGACCTCTTCTGGAAGGCCGTCTTGCGGCAGGCCCAGTTCGAAGGACTCCTCCAGAAGGAGATTGAACAATACGGTGTCCTCAAGCTCACCCCCGCGGGCCACAAGTTCATCAAGCAGCCCTACAGCCTCTATGTCACCACCGACCACGACTACTCCGCCGCCGCCAGCGAGGACGACGAGGAGCTCATGGCCGCCTCGGGTGGCGCCTCGGCAGCGGGCGACGAAGCCCTTTACGTGCAGCTCAAGAGCCTGCGCAAGAGCATCGCCTCGCGCGAGAAACTCCCCGCCTACGTCATCTTCGAGGAGTCGTCGCTCAAGGACATGACCCTGCAGTACCCCTGCAATGTCGAGGAGCTGAGCCACTGCGCCGGCGTCGGTATTGCCAAAGCCCAGAAATACGGACAGCCCTTCATAAACCTCATCAAGCAGTATGTCGAGGACAACGACATCGAACGTCCGCAGGACATCGTCGTGCGCTCCGCCGTCAACAAGTCGGGCCTTAAGGTCTACATCATCCGCGCCATCGACGGCCGCAAGAGCCTCGAAGACATCGCCGCCGGCAAGGGCATCTCGATGGACGAGCTGCTCACCGAGATGGAACACATCATCTCCAGCGGCGCCAAACTAAATATTGATTACTATATTAATGATGTCATCGAGGCCGACCACCAGGAGGAGTTGCTCGACTACTGGCGCAATTCCGAGAGCGCGTCGCTCGAAGAGGCCTACGAAGAGTATCAGGACGACCCCGACTACACGGAGGAGGAAATCCGCCTGATGCGCATCAAGTTCATGGCCGACTATGGACACTAGTAATGGTTAATGGTTAACGATTAACGGTGAACGGTGAAATAAGGAAAAGTGAAAATATTTTTTCACTTTTCTTTTTTTTTGTATCTTTGCCCCGTCAACGAGAGCATAGGGGTGCACATAAGTGACTGAGTGACTGTGTTGTTAAGTGACTAAATGTGCTGAGAAAATACCCTTCAAACTTGATCCGGATAATGCCGGCGTAAGGAATTGAATTATGAAACACAACTTTTATAGCTGTGGTCGCTATCTGATTTATCAGGCCACCAGGATTAGTCGCAAGCAGATGATAGCCTGCTGTGCGTTAGCTTTCACCTTTCACTTTTCTCCTTTCACCTCGAACGCGCAAGATACTGTCCGTCGTTTGGACGAGGTGATTATCCAGGACGTCCGTGTCAGTAACAAGACCCCGCTGACTACCAGCACACTTGACAGGAAGACGCTTGAGGAAAACAAAATTGCTGTCTCGGTACCATACATGCTTGAACTTGAGCCTTCCGTGGTAACCTCGGCAGAGAACGGCTCCGTGGGTGTCACCAGCATGCGCATCCGTGGCGTTGACGCTACGCGTATTAACGTTAACATCAATGGCATCCCTCTTAATGACGCAGAGAGCCAGCAGGTTTATTGGTACAACATCCCAAACCTCGGCGGTATGGCACAGAGTGTGCAGCTGCAGCGCGGTGTGGGTGCCAGCAACGGCGGCTCAGCAGCACTGGGCGGAGCATTGAACATGCAAACCCTCAACACTACCAGCAATCCTTATGCCACCGCCGACCTCTCGTGGGGCTCGTGGAACACTCGTCAGTACGGATTCATTGCCGGTAGCGGATTGACTAAACACGGCTTCTCGTTCGACGCTGCATACAATGGACTCTCCTCCGACGGCTTCTTGCGTGGCGGCCAAACCGACCAACAGAGCCTTTTCCTCAATGCCGGCTGGTATGGCAAACGTTCCATGTTGAAAGCCATCGCCATCATCGGCAAACAGAAGAGTGGTATCACCTACGATGGCGCCACGCTGGAAGAGATAGAAAAATATGGTCCCACCTATCACGCTCGCGGAGAATACTATGACCAATACGGCAACCGCTTCTACTACCCCAACGAGACCGACAACTATGACCAGCAGCACTACCAACTTTACTACTCCTACCTTCTCAACGACTATTGGAGCCTCAGCAGTGCCCTTGACTACACCTATGGTTTCGGCTACACCGAGAGCTACAAGGATGATAAAAAAGTATCCAACTATGGTAGCCTCAACACTCTCCTCACTGATCCCACCCGCACGGACCTCATTACCCGCAAAAACATGCGCAACGACGCCTATACCGCCAACATCGCCCTCCACTACGACCGTGATGCACTCTCCCTCTCCTTCGGCGGCAGTTACCAACTCTACGACGGCGACCACTATGGCGAAATCCTTTGGGCCGATCGTGACACCGCCAACGGACAGCACCACTTCGACCGCGACCACCCCTTCGACGATTGGTACACCAACTCTGGCCGCAAGCATGATGCCACTGCCTTCGCCAAATTCAACTATGAGTTTTCGCCCCGCTTCAACCTCTATGCCGACCTTCAGGTGCGCTACATCAGCTACGGCCTCCATGGCATAGACGATGACTATGGTCAACTCGATTATGATACCACTCACCTTTTCTTTAACCCCAAGGTGGGTGTCAACTACCGCATCGATGATCAACAGCGTGCCTACTTCGTGGCTGGCATCAGCAACCGCGAGGCTGCACGCGCCGACATCAAGGAAGCGCTGGCAGACGGCTCGCATATGAACCATGAGACCATGCTCGATCTTGAACTGGGCTACCAACTCCAGAAACAGGACTTCCACTTCGAGGGCAACCTCTATGCCATGCTCTATAAAGACCAGCTGGTCGCCAACGGCAAAGCCACCGAGAGCGGCTACTCGCTGATGGATAACGTTGACAAAAGCTATCGCCTCGGCGTCGAACTCGTCGGAGGCTATCGCTTCTGCAAACAGTTCTCCCTTGACGGCAACCTCACCCTGAGCCTCAACAAAATCATCAACTATCAATATGAGGCAACCCTCAATGACTGGTACACTAAGACCATCCTCGACCTTGGTACCACCGACCTCGCACTCTCGCCCTCCGTCGTTGGCACCATCGTGGCAACTTACCGCCCCGTCGACAACGCCAAGCTGCAACTCATCGGCAAATATGTCGGCGAACAATATGCCGACAATACTAGTCGCGACGAGGTGAAAGTCCCCGCCTACTTCCTCCTCAATGCCCGCGCCTCCTACACCTTCCGCCTGCGCAACAACAATGAAATCGAGTGCCAGCTGGCCGTCAACAACATCCTCGATCATGACTACCGTCTCAGCGCCTACATCTATGGCACCTACGATCCCTCTACTCAGACCTACGACAACTATCACTACTGGTTCCAGCAGCCCGGCATCAACTTCATGGGCCGCGTGATATACCGTTTCTAAAAATTAAAAGAAAACCCCTACGGGGTATAATGAAAATGGATTAATCGCGTTATGCTATTAAAAGGAAACGCCTACGGCGTAGTAACATTACCCCGTAGGGGTTTCCTCTTAATAGAAACACACCCCCCAACAATAATACCCCGTAGGGTTTTTCTCTTAATAGATTATGAACGTTTTCGAAATTATCGGTGCCACCATCGGCCTATTCTATATCGTCAGCGAATATAGGGCGGACCGGTGGTTCTGGCCCCTCTCGCTCCTGATGTCGGCCTTCTACGCCGTCATCGACTTCACCAGCGGCATCTACGCCAACGGCGCCATCTGCGTCTACAACTTCCTGATGTCCATCTACGGCATCATGGTGTGGCGCGGAATCATCCAGAAGCGCAAGGAAGACCAGGGCGGCGAGCGTCATATCTCCTCCTGCCCCAAAGCCTACTGGTGGCAGATCATCACCGTCATCGTGGCGCTCAGCGCGCTGCTCACCTGGCTGCTGGGATTCCTCAACCAGAGCACCTACACGCTGCCCAGCGGCCGCACCATCAACCTCGCCGTCCTCGACGGCATCTCGTCGGCACTCACCATCGTCGGCATGCTCATGCTGGCGCACAAATGGTGGCAGCAGTGGCTCTGCTGGATGCTCGTCGAACCCCTGATGATAGCCATCTTCTGGCTCACCGGCAACTACGCCTCGGCGGTCCTCTACGCCGTCTTCGAAGTCTTCTGCGTCCTCGGCGTCCTCCGCTGGCGAAAAGAAAGTAGAAAAACGGCGAATTAATCTAATTTAAGACCAGCGCAGGCAATTAGCATAATTCGTAAAATTAGCCGTTAAAAAAGAAATGCAGATGAAAGTAGTAATCCTGGCGGCGGGTGACTTCCCCACACATCCTATTCCCCTCAAAGCCCTGCAGGAGGCCGACTTCGTCGTCTGCTGCGACAGCGCCTATGAGGCAATTAGGAATGAGGAATTAGGAATGAGGAATTTCGTTGTAATAGGCGATGGCGACTCGCTCTCCGAAACCGACAGAACCGCCCTCGGCGACCGCTGGATACACGTCACCGAGCAGGACTACAACGACCTCCACAAAGCCCTAGCCTGGGCCACACAAAAATTTTCAATTTTCAATTCTCATTTTTCAATTTTAGGTGCCACCGGCAAGCGCGAGGACCACACCCTCGGCAATATCTCCTACCTGGTGACCTTCGCCGAGGAGTACCCCGGCATCAACCTCGAGATGCTCACCGACCACGGCCGCTTCTGCGCGGTGCGTGGCACGCATATCTTTGACAGCTTCCCGCGCCAGCAGGTCTCGCTCTTCGCCATGAACCCCGATGTCCCCATCAGTGGCGACGGGTTGCAGTACCCCCTGAACAACCTCCGTGTGAACCGCTGGTGGCAGGCTACGCTCAACGCCGCCCTGGCCGACCGTTTCACCGTCTGCTGCGACGACTGGCTCGTCGTCTTCCAGACCTACGACCCCAAGGTCTGACCGCCCGATATAGACGCTTTCGCTGGCCGTGCCTTCATAATCCACGGCGAAGCCGTAGAACACCGCCTCCTTGCCCTGCCATCGTTCGGGCACCGTCAGCGTCACGACGCCCGTCCGCCGATACGCCGGCACCGACAACACCCCTTCCCCCATCTCCGGACAATAAGCATAGACATACACCTCGTCTCCGCCGCAGGCCCGCACGCCCTCGGCGTGGGGGAGGAAAGAGAACGTCGCCCCCACCCCGGCGCTTTGCGCCACCCCTCCCTGCAGGGAGGGGACGGGCTGCCGCATCACGTTGTCATTCTGCAAGGTCATCCCTTCAGCCTGCGTAGCCATCCCCTCCCTGCAGGGAGGGGTAGGGGTGGGGGTTACAAAGAGAGGAGCCGGAAGCGTTCCTTCGCTGACAATCAGCTGTTCCCAGTCCACCGACAGCTTCCCGTCGGCGTCCAGCGAGAAACACCCTTTGTTCCTCTTCAGAAACAGGTTGCACTCCGTGACATGCATGCCCAGCGACACGTGGCGCAGACCCTTCCGCAGAGCCGTCTTCATGCTCCCCGCCAGGTCCACCATCTGTCGGAACAGCGAGCGGTTGGCCTGCTGCTTCTCCGTCCGCGGATTGTGCACATGCGAAGGCCTCGAGCGCAGGCACCACTTGCCGCGCCACTCATACCCGATGACCGTCCCCACCGTCCCACGGTAGGCGTCGTTGATTCCATATCGTTGCTTTGCCATAACTTTTGAATTAAGAATTAAAAATTAAGAATTAAGAATTTTTGGACCCTAAGGACCCTAAGGACCTTAAGGTCTTTAAGGTCCCTAAGGTCTTTAAGGTCCTTAAGGTCTTTAAGGTCCCTAAGGTCTTTAAGGTCCCTAAGGTCTTTAAGGTCCCTAAGGTCCCTATATAATATAAGCCGAAAGCGGTAACATGTCAAGTGGAAAATTGTTAAAAATGCCTATCCGCATCCTATCCCCGACCTATCATCTCCTACCGTGGTAGGAGTTGGTAGGGAGATGGTAGGGCGTTGATAGGTGGTTTACAGCTGGTTGGCGTTGTGCTGCCCGTCCGGTGGGGTGGGCGGGAAAATGGTTGCGGTGGAAAATAAATTTGGCCACATCGAAAAAAGAATGTATCTTTGCATTTTATTATTGTGTATATAAATAGACGTAAGATATGAATATTCTACTCCTTGGTTCGGGTGGTCGTGAGCACGCAATAGCCCATAAAATAGCACAGAGCAGCCAGTGCAGCCAGCTCTTTATCGCTCCCGGCAATGCCGGCACAGAGGCTTTGGGCGAGAATGTAAAACTCGATATCGCCGACTTCGAGGCCATCGGCCAGTTCGTCGTCTCCCACCGTGTGGACATGCTCGTCGTGGGTCCCGAGGCGCCGCTGGTGGCGGGCATCGCCGACTACTTCGCCGAGCAGCCCCTGCTGCGCAACGTCATGGTCATAGGTCCCTCGAAACAGGGCGCTATGCTCGAAGGCAGCAAGGACTATGCCAAGGCTTTCATGCAGCGCCACAATATCCCCACGGCGCGCTACCGTACCTTCACCGAGGCCACCCTCGAGGAGGGCGAGCGCTTCCTCGAGACGCTGCAGGCTCCCTATGTACTCAAGGCCGACGGTCTGGCGGCCGGCAAGGGTGTGCTGATTGACCCCGACCTCGACACCGCCAAGGCTCACCTGCGCGAGATGCTCAGCGGACATAAGTTCGGCGACGCCTCGGCGAGTGTGGTGGTGGAGGAATACCTCTCCGGCATCGAGATGAGCGTCTTCGTGCTCACCGACGGCAGCCACTACCTGTTGCTGCCTTCTGCCAAGGACTACAAGCGCATCGGCGAGGGCGACACCGGCCTCAACACCGGCGGCATGGGTAGCGTGAGCCCCGTGCCCTTTGCCGACAAGGCCTTCATGAAGAAGGTCGAGGACCGCATCGTCAAGCCCACCGTCCGCGGTCTGCGCGACGAGAAAATACCCTATTGCGGATTCATCTTCATCGGTCTGATGTGCTGCGGTATCGGCACCCCCGACGCCGAGCCCTACGTCATCGAATATAACGTCCGCATGGGCGACCCCGAGACCGAGAGCGTCTTCCCCCGCATCAAGAACGACGTGGTGGAGCTCTTCGAGAACGCCGCCCACGGCAACCTCGACGGCTGCAAGCTCGAGGTGGACCCCCGCACGGCGGCCTGCGTGATGATGGTGGCCGGCGGATACCCCGAGAGTTACCGCAAGGGCGACCTCATCGAACTCGGCGCCGACGACGAGACCCTCATCTTCCACTGCGGCACCAAGCGCAACGACCTCGGCAAGCTCGTCACCAACGGCGGCCGTGTGCTCTGCGCCACCGCGCTGGCCAACAGCCTCCCCGAGGCACTGCTGAAGAGCTACAACCGCACCATGGCCGTGGAATGGAAGGACAAATACTACCGCCGCGATATCGGACAGGACCTGCTCAAGCTGATGCAGGAGGGTTGATTCATTGCAAGGAGTGAAAGGGAGTGACAAGGAGTGACAAGGGAGTGAAGGGACAAATGTAAATATCGCGAGGAGGGTGCGAATCAGCAAGAACATCGCTATTGGACATTTGGCTGCTGCCGCGGCCTATGTCATCTTTGGCATCAACGTGGTGGTGTGCCGCGATATCGCCATCGAGGGACATGTGGAGCCCATCGTGCTCTTCAGCATGAGGGCACTGATGGCGGGTGCGCTGTTCTGGCTGCTCTCGCTGTTCACACCCAAGGAACAGGTACCGCCCAGAGACCTTCTCAAGCTGGCGGGTGCCGGCATCCTCGGCCTCTTCCTGCCGCAGCTGACATTCCTCCACGCCATCGCCCACACCACGCCGGTGGACCTCTCGGTGATGAGCACCACGACGCCCATCTTCACCATGTTTGTCGCCGCCATCTTCCTCAAGGAACCCATCACCTGGAAGAAGGCGCTGGGCGTGGCCCTGAGTTTCGGCGGCATCCTGTGGCTCATCCTGCAGAGCACCTTCGGCGGCAACGGGCCGTCGGAGACGGAGCCCATAGGCATCATGTTCTGCTTCGCCAACTATATCGTCTTCGCCCTCTACCTGGGCACCTGCCGCAACCTCATCTCGCGCTATACGGTGGTGACGAGCATGAAGTGGATGTTCCTCGTCTCGTTCCTCATCTCGCTGCCCTTCAGCGTGCCCAAGCTGGCGACGACCGAGTTCGCCCTGGTGTCGTCGCAGGTGTGGTGGGAGATAGGCTTCATGATATTCTTCTCCACTTTCGTGGCCTATTACCTCATCCCCGTGGGGCAGCAGCGCATACGTCCCACGCTGGTGAGCATGTACGGCTACCTGCAGCCCATCATCGCCATTGCCGTGGCCATCTGGACCGGCATGGACCGGCTGACGCCGACCAAGCTGCTGGCCGCCGTGGCGGTGTTCCTCGGCGTCTGGGTGGTCAACCAGAGCCGTGCGGCGGGGCAGGAGAAAAAGTAAACGGAAAGAATACGATAAAAAAGATAACTTCGTTATAGCAAAGGTATGGACGAAAAGAAAACGACGAACGGCATCAGGAACTTCCTGATCATCCTCACCACCATGCTGACCGGCGTGATGATAGGTGTGCTGGCTACGTCGCATATCAAGAGCAAAGGCTATGAGACGCTGGAAGAGAAGGTGACGGAGGTGCTCAACCTCGTCGACAGGGAGTATGTCGACGTGCTGGACGCCGACACGCTGGGCGAGCGTCTCCTGTCGGTGATACTGAGCGAACTGGACCCCCACAGCATCTATATGACCCCCAAGGAGAAAGCCAATACGGATGAGTTCATCCGTGGCAACTTCGAGGGTGTGGGGCTGGTGCTGCGCCGTGAGGGCGACACCACCTTTGTGGGACAGATCCTCGCCGGTGGCCCGTCGGAGGGCTCGGGACTGCTCCCGGGCGACCTCATCTGGTCTGTCGACGGCGTGCAGGTGAGCGGTGTGAATATGCCTGCCGACTCGGTGGTGGCGCGTCTGCGCGGCGACCGCGGGTCGAAGGTGACCGTCAAGGTGCGCCGCGGCGCCACGTCCTACGAATGCAAGATAGTGCGCGGCGTGGTGAACCACGAGACCGTCCATTGTACCGCCATGCTCGACGCCACGACAGGATATATCGCTTTGGGCTCCTTCTCGTCGACGACATACGACGAGTTCTGCGACGCCCTCCGCAGCCTGCAGTCGCAGGGGATGAAGAACCTCGTCTTCGACCTCAGGGGCAATACCGGCGGCTCGCTGGATGCCGCCATCGGCATCGCCGACGAGATGCTGCCTTCCGGCAGCCTCATCGTATACACCCAGGGAGCGCACCAGCGCAGGGAGAACGTCTATGCCGGCCGCGGCGGACTCTTCACCAAGGGCAAGATCATCGTCCTTGTCGACGAGGGTTCGGCTTCGGCCAGCGAGGTGGTCAGCGGTGCCCTGCAGGACAACGACCGCGCCCTCATCGCCGGCCGTCGCACCTTCGGCAAGGGCCTCGTGCAACGCCAGTTCGAGCTCAAGGATGGCTCGTCGGTGCTCCTCACCGTGGCACGCTACTATACCCCCTCGGGACGCTCCATCCAGCGCCCCTATACCAACGGCACCGACGAGTACTACCGCGACTACCTGGAGCAGCTCGTGGAGGAGTCGTATGTCGACAACCCCACCATGCACATCACCGACTCGACGCCCTACCATACCGTGGGCGGCCGTGTGGTCTACGGCGGTGGCGGCATCTTCCCCGACAGCCTCATCGCCTACCGCAAAGACCCGGCCTACGGCTACTACAACCGCCTGTCGGGCAAGGACCTCTTCGGCCGCGTGGCCTTCGAGCAGGTGCGGCGCCATGCCGCCGAGTGGCTCCGCCGCTACCCCGACCAGAAGAGCTTCTGCCGCCAGTTCAACGTGACGGACGAGATGCTGAACCGTCTGGTGGCGTTGGGCGAGAAGGAAGGCATCCCGCTAGAGCAGAAAAGCTTCCACACGCTGCGGCGGCAGATGGGTAACACCATCAAGGCCTATATCGGCAACTTCCTCTACGGCACCGATGCCTTCTACCAGATACACCTCGAGACGGATGAGGATATCATCAAAGTGAAAAAAATAATGTCCAAGATATGATGAAAAAACTGATAGCACTATTGACGGTGCTGCTGCCGCTGGCTGCGGGAGCGCAGAACAGCACGGTGAAATGCACGTTCAACGGCCTCCCCGACAACAAGATCGTCGTTGGCGAAGCCCGTGGCGGCCGTGTGGTCCCCGTCGACACCGTGACCCTCGACGCCAAGGGACGCATGAAGGTTGAGCGTGCGGTGGCCGACCCCACGATGGTCTTCCTGACCTTGCCGCAGGCCAACAGCCCGATGGTTCATGTGCTGCTGTTGCCGCGCGAGAACATCACCCTGGAGGTCGACTATATGCCGGCCATCAACCTACTGAACGTCACGTCGGCGAAGGGCTCTGACAATATGGTCCTCTACAAGGAATACACCAATCTGATCAGCAACCTCGTGCTCGACCAGCATACCGACCGCGTCGCCGAGGAGATGGAGAAGCTGCTCATGGCGCACCCCGACGTGCTTATGAGTGCCTTTCTGGCCACCTTCTTCGACCAGCAGTTCGAGCAGTATGTGACGCTCTTTAAAACCATCCGCGACAGCCTGATCACGAAGTGGCCTGACCACGAACTCGTGAAGCATATCGATGGCCGCCTGCGCTCGGTGCTGCTGCCCGGCATGGAGGCTCCCGACATCGTCATGAACGACCCCAACGGCAAGGAGCGCAAGCTCAGCGACCTGCGTGGCAAGGTGGTGCTCATCGACTTCTGGGCCTCCTGGTGCCGCCCCTGCCGCATGGAGAACCCCAACGTGGTGCGCCTCTACGGAAAATACCATGACAAGGGTTTCGAGATCTTCAGCGTGTCGCTCGACAAGGACTACAATAGCTGGGTCAAAGCCATCGAGACTGACAACCTCTCGTGGCCCAACCATGTCAGCGACCTCAAATACTGGAGCTCCGCCGCCGGCCGCCTCTACGGCATCTCCTCCATCCCCTCCACCGTCCTCGTCGACCGCGAGGGCAAGGTGGTGGCACGGAATTTGCGGGGAAGAGAATTGGAAAACAAACTCGAAGAAATTTTTAATCAATAAAACGGCTTAAAACAACGGCTAATTTAACGAATTAAACTAATATTTGTATAATTCGCCGTTAAATAGAAAAAAAGTTATGATTACCACTACGCAGATAGAAATGGCCCTTGGCCATGTCAACGACCCCGATCTTGGCCGCAGCCTCACAGAGCTCGGCATGATTGAGAATATCAAAGTCGACGGTCTCAAGGTCTCCTTCGACCTTGTCCTCACCACCCCCGCATGCCCCATGAAGAAGAAGATGAGCGACGACTGCATCAACGCCATCCATGAACTCGTGGACCGCAACGCCGAGGTGGAGATCAACCTCACCAGCAAGCCCCAGCCCGACCCCAAGGCCGACTTCCAGAAAGAGTTCACCGGCGTGAAGAACATCATCGCCGTGGCCTCCGGCAAGGGCGGCGTGGGCAAGAGCACCGTGGCCGCCAACCTCGCCGTGTCGCTCGCCAAGAGCGGCGCCAAGGTGGCCCTCGTCGATGCCGACATCTATGGTCCTTCCATCCCCCTGATGTTCCACATCGAGGGCGAGGAGGTCTATGGCCATAAGGTGGGCGACAAGACCTACATGCTGCCCATTGAGAAATACGGCATTAAGCTGATGTCTGTGGGCTTTTTCGTCGACGCCGACAAGGCCCTCGCCTGGCGCGGACCCATGGCCAGCGGCGCCCTCAAGCAACTCCTCACCGAGACCTGGTGGGACGAGGTCGACTACATGGTCGTCGACATGCCCCCGGGAACGGGCGACATACAGCTCACCCTGGCGCAGACCATCCCCGTGACCGGCGCCATCATCGTCAGCACGCCCCAGCAGGTGGCTTTGGCCGACGTGGTGCGTGGCGTCGAGCTCTTCCGCAACGAGAGCGTCAACATCCCCGTCCTTGGATTTGTCGAGAACATGGCGTACTTCACCCCCGCGGAGCTGCCGCAGAACAAGTACTACATCTTCGGCAATGGCGGCTGCCGCCGTCTGGCCGAGGAGATGAACATCCCCCTGCTGGGCGAGATACCGCTGGTGCAGAGCATCGCCGAGAGCGGCGACAACGGCAAGCCCGCGGCACTCTTCACCCCCGACAAGACCAACGACCCCGTCCGCGACGCCTTCGACACCCTCGCACAGAACACCATCAGAGAGATATGCAAGGTGGTGAAAGGGAGTGAAAAGGAGTGAGAGGGGAGTGAAAGGGGAGTGAAAGGGGAGTGAAAGGGACAATACAAAATTTTCATTTTTCATTTTTCATTTTTCAATTTTCAATTTGTATGACCGACCAAGAGAAACCTAACGTCGAGCAGAAAGTAAAGAACGCCCTCGACCAGATACGCCCCTACCTGCAGCAGGACGGTGGTGATGTGGAGTATGTCGACATGACCGCCGAAGGCGTCGTCATCGTGCGCCTCAAAGGCCACTGTGGCTCCTGCCCCCACGCCATGCAGACCCTCAAGCAGGGCATCGAGGCCGCACTGAAGAAAGTCATCCCCGAAGTGAAGGCTGTGGAAAAAATATAAAAGTTGAAAGGGTTCGCTTCGCTTAAAAGGTTAGAAAGGATCGCTTCGCTTAAAAGGTTAGAAGGGTTCGCTTCGCTTAAAAGGTTAGAAAGGTTCGCTTCGCTTAAAAGGTTAGAAGGGTTCGCTTCGCTTAAAAGGTCAGAAAGGTTCGCTTCGCTTAAAAGGTTAGAAAGGATCGCTTCGCTTAAAAGGTTAGAAAGGTTCGCTTCGCTTAAAAGGTCAGAAGGGTTCGCTTCGCTTAAAAGGTTAGAAAGGTTCGCTTCGCTTAAAAGTTGAAAAGGTTCTGTTCCCTTTAAACCCTTTAAACCCTTTAAACCCTTTAAACCCTTTAAACCCCTTAAACCCTTTAAACCCCTTAAACCCTTTAAACCCTTTAAACCTTTTAAACCCTTTAAACCCTTTAAACCCTTTAAACCCTTTAAACCGTTAATCATTACATGATCTACACTAAGACTGGCGACCACGGCACCACCTCCCTCGTGGGTGGCAGCCGCGTCAACAAGGATGACCATCGCGTCGAGGCCTACGGCACCGTCGACGAGCTCAACTCGCACATCGGCCTCCTCGCCGAGATGATACGTCCGCTGCAGGGCGGCTATTATGACGAGCTCAAAGCCGTCCAGCACAACCTCTTCACCCTGCAGACCCTTCTGGCTACGGAGGATGCTGCTATCTATGGCCGCCTCCCGCAGCTCCCCGAAGAGGAGGTGGAGATGCTCGAGCGCCAGATTGACACCATCACGGACCAGCTGCCCAAGCTCCAGAACTTCGTCATCGCCGGTGGTAACCTCGCGGGCGCACAGTGTCATGTGGCACGCACCGTCTGCCGCCGTGCCGAACGCCGCGTCGTCACCCTCGCACGCGAGGCCGTCGAGGAATCGGGCAACCAGGCCGTCAGGCAATCTACCGATGTCATCCTCCGCTACCTCAACCGTCTTTCCGACTACCTTTTCGTCCTCGGACGACGCCTCGTGGTGATGGAAGGCAAAGAGGAAGACCTGTATATCAGCTAGATAAAAAAAATATTTGCAAGTATCAAGAAAAGGTGTACTTTTGCAAAAATTTTTTAGAGAGAGGATGTATCGTAAAGCATACAACATGATATATTTACGCTACGTCGATAGTCAAAATAACTGAAGGAAAGAAAAGTATGTATTGGACACTTGAATTAGCATCGAAGTTGGAGGATGCCCCTTGGCCTGCTACCAAGGAAGAACTCATTGACTATGCCCAGCGCACCGGCGCACCCATGGAGGTTGTGGAGAACCTCATGGAGATAGAGGATGAAGGAGACCAGTATGAGAGTATCGAGGATATCTGGCCCGACTATCCCACCAAGGAGGACTTTTTCTTTGAAGAAGACGAATATTAATAGCATGAGCATGAGCCGTCCTGCCGGCTCGCGCATTATTTCCATTATTGGGTCGGGCAATGTGGCTACCCACCTGGCCCTGGCTCTCCACCACGCCGGTCACATCATCCGGCAAGTCCTTTCGCGCGAATACGACCATGCCGCGTTGCTGGCGTCGCGCGTGGGGGCACAACCCATCGACAAGCCTTCGCTGATTGACGACACCGCGGAGGTGTTCCTTCTGGCGGTCAACGACGACGCCCTCTATGACCTCGCCCTCGACCTGCGTCTGCCTTCGTCGCTGGTGCTCCACACCTCCGGCAGCACCCCCGCCACCGTCCTCAAAAGTATTTCGCACCGCTATGGTGTCGTATGGTCGCCGCAGACCTTCGTGCGCGACCTCGCCATGGACTATTCGCGTCTGCCCCTCTGCATTGAGGGCAGCGATGCCGCCGTGGAGAGCGAGACAGAGGCGCTGTTCTCCTCCATCAGCAACCATATCTATCCTCTCGACTTCGAGCAGCGCCGCTGGGCGCACCTCGCGGCGGTGATGGTCAACAACTTCGGCAACGCCATTAACGCCCTTGCCCAGGAGCTCTCGACGACCCACGGCATCGATTTCGAGATGCTGCGGCCCTTGGCCGAGATGACCGTCAAGAAGATGGACTACGGCCCCCTGTGGCCGCAGCAGACGGGTCCTGCCCGCCGCCACGACCAGAAGACCCTCGACGCCCAACGCCGCCTCCTGGCCGACGACCCCAAGATGCTGCAACTCTACGACCTGATGACCGAAATCATCCAAAGCCGTGACAGATAATTTTCAATTTTCAATTTTCAATTTTCAATTCGTCGACACTCATTGCCACCTCTACGACGAGGCCTTTGACGAAGACCGTGCCGCCGCGGTGCAGCGCGCCCTCGACGCCGGTGTCACCACCATGCTCCTGCCCGACATCGACAGCACCTCCACCCCCCGCCTCGACGCCCTTGCCACTCAAGCAATCAAGCAATCAGGCAATCAAGCAATCTTCTACCGCATGGCCGGCCTTCACCCCACCTCCGTCAAGGAAGACTATGAGGCCGAACTCCAGCACGTCCACGACCGCCTCTTCAATTCGAGTAATTCGCCTGAAATTGACCCGCGTAGCAATTCGCTTAATTCGAATAATTCGCCGTTGAAGTTCATCGCAGTGGGCGAAATCGGCATGGACCTCTATTGGGACCGCACCTTCGAGGCGCAGCAGCGTGAGGTTTTGAAGACCCAGCTGCAGTGGGCCGTGGACCTCGACCTCCCCGTCTGTCTCCACATCCGTAAAGCCCACAACGAAGTCTTCGCTGTGCTGCGCGAGATGAACCGCCCGTCGTGGCATGGCGTCATGCACTGTTTCGGTGGCAGCGTCCAGGAGGCGCAGCGCGCCCTGGAGATGGGTTTCCACCTCGGCATCGGTGGTGTGGTCACCTTCAAGAATGCCACCATGGCCGATGTCGTCAAGGCGGTGCCCCTCGACCGTCTCCTCCTCGAGACCGACGCTCCCTACCTTAGTCCCGTGCCCCACCGTGGCCAGCGCAACGAGAGCGCCTACATCCCCCTCATCGCCCAGAAGATTGCCGACCTCAAAGAGATTTCCCTCGCCGAAGTCGCCGCCGTCACCACCGCCTCCGCCAAGGACCTTTTCCGCCTGTAGCCGCTTTTCATATGAACTTTTTTATGGTATAAATAATATTTTTTGTATATTTGCATTTCCCCCATTTTATGTTAAAATGGGGTATTGTTTTTTAATTCAATAGGTTACATAATGAATAAAGAGATAAAATTCAGTCTGGTGTACCGCGATATGTGGCAATCGAGCGGGAAATATCAGCCCCGCGTCGACCAGCTGGAGAAGATTGCCCCCGTGATTGTGGACATGGGCTGTTTCGACCGCATAGAGACTAACGGCGGTGCCTTCGAGCAGGTGAACCTGATGTACGGCGAGAACCCCAACAAGGCCGTGCGCGCCTGGACCAAGGCTTTCAATAAGGCCGGCATCCAGACCCACATGTTGGAACGCGCCCTCAACGGCCTCCGCATGTACGGCGTGCCGAAGGATGTGCGCCAGCTGATGCCCAAGGTGAAAAAAGCCCAGGGCGTGGACATCATGCGTTCGTTCTGCGGACTGAACGATCCCCGCAACTTGGAACTCAGCGTGAAATATGCCAAGGAGGCCGGCATGATCAGCCAGGCCGCCCTGAGCATCACCCACTCGCCCGTCCACACCGTGGAGTACTATATGGGTATCGTGGACAAGCTGGTGGAGTTTGGCGCCGACGAGATTTGCCTGAAGGACATGGCCGGCGTTGGTCGTCCCGCCACGCTGGGCAAGTTGGTGCATGAGATCAAGACCAAATATCCGCACATCAAGGTGCAGTACCACGGCCATACCGGTCCCGGCCTCTCGATGGCCAGCACCCTCATGGTGGCCCAAGCCGGCGCCGACGTCATCGACTGCGCCATGGAGCCTCTGTCGTGGGGCATGGTGCACCCCGACGTCATCAGTGTGCAGGCCATGCTCAAGGATGCCGGTTTCCTGGTGAAGGACATCAATATGGACGCCTACATGGAGGCCCGCAAGCTGACGCAGGAGTTCATCGACGACTTCCTCGGTCTCTATATCAACCCCGGCAACCGCGTGAGCACCTCGCTGCTGGTGGGCTGCGGCCTGCCTGGCGGCATGATGGGTTCGATGATGAGCGATCTGCGCGGTGTACACGGCGCCATCAACATGGCCCTGAAGAAGAACGGCAAGCCCGAGGTGAGCTTCGAAGAACTCACGGTGCAGCTGTTCCAAGAGGTGGAGCATATCTGGCCTATGCTGGGTTATCCCCCGCTGGTGACCCCCTTCAGCCAGTATACCAAGAATATCGCCGTGATGAACCTGCTGTCGATGGCTCAGGGCAAGCCCCGCTTCAGCCAGATTGACAAAGACAGCTGGAGCATGATTCTCGGCCGTGCCGGCAAGCTGCCCGGCGAGTTGGCTCCCGAAATCGTGGAGCTGGCCAAGCAGCAGGGCATGGAGTTCTACACCGGTGTGCCGCAGGATGCCTACCCCGACGCGCTGCCAGAATACATCAAGGAGATGGAGGAGAACGGCTGGGAGCGCGGAGAGGACGACGAGGAACTCTTCGAACTGGCCATGCATGACCGCCAGTACCGCGACTACAAGAGTGGTCTGGCCAAGGAGCGCTTCAATAAAGAGGTCGCTCAGCTGCGTGCCGAGAAAGAGGCTCCCAAGGCTCCCGCTACTGCCGAGAGTATCGCCCTTAATTACATTACCCCCAAGCACCCCAATGCCACTCCCATCGTGGCTGACGCCACGGGCCGTCTGCTGTGGGAGGTGAACTTCGACGACCAGAGCACTCCTCCCGCCCCCGGGACCGAGGTGAAAGAGGGTGCCGTCATCGCCCACATCGAAGCCTCCTACGCCCTCATGCCCCTCGTCGCCCTCAAGGGTGGCAAGGTGGTAGACACCTGCGCCAAACAAGGCCAGATGGTCAAGAAAGGTGACGTGTTGGGATGGGTGGAATGAATTGAGAATTAAGAGTTAAGAATTAAGAATTAAGAATTAATTTGGTGGGTTTGGAAAAAGTTTGTACTTTTGCAGTCCGAATTCAACTATTAAAATAATAGACTTATGACAGGTATCTCAATATTTGCACTGATTATCGGCGCCATCTTTGTCAACAATGTGGTGCTGGCTCAGTTCCTCGGCATCTGCCCCTTCCTGGGTGTGTCGAAAGATGTGAAAAGTTCTGTCGGCATGGGCGGCGCTGTGCTCTTCGTGATGCTGCTCGCCACCATGGTGACCTACCTTATCATGACCTACGTCCTCGAGCCGCTGGGGCTGCAGTATATGCAGACCATTGCTTACATTCTCGTCATCGCCGCCTTGGTGCAGATGGTCGAGATTGTGCTGAAGAAGATGGCTCCCGCTCTCTATCAGGCGCTGGGTGTGTTCCTGCCGCTGATTACCACCAACTGCGCGGTTCTCGGTGTGGCCATTCTGGTCATCCAAAAGAATATGACGTTCATTGAGAGCGTGGTCTATTCGGCCAGCATTGCCGTGGGCTTCACGTTGGCATTGGTTATCTTCGCCGGCATCCGTGAGCAGCTCGAACTCACCGGTACTCCCAAAGGGATGAAGGGTGTGCCCATCGCGCTGGTCACCGCCGGTATCCTTGCCATGGCCTTCATGGGATTCAGTAATCTGGTTCCGCTGCCGTAAGTAGAAGAATGACAAACGAATACATAAAATACGACCCCATCCCATCCGGATGGGGTCGATTTTTTCCCTCAAAACACCCCTTTTAGCCTGTTTTTCAGCCTTTGAGGTGAAAAAAATGAAAAAAATAGACTATCGTAAGTGTCTGTGTATTAGTTGTGTGCTAAAATTTTAGGAATTATTAAAACTTTATTTTTTAACGTTTTTGATTTATGTTGTACTTTTGCACCTCGGAAAAAGGAAATAAAGTGCTTTTTCCAAGAAAATAAGAGAGTTAATTAATAAAGTATAAACCATTTAAAAAATTAAATTAAAATGAAGAAAGTTATCTTTACCCTTGCTATCGCTGGTATGTTCGGTTTCGCCGCTTGTGGCAACAACACCGAGGCTGTTGATTCCGCCGCTATCGCTGACTCCATCGCCGCTGTTGAGGCCGCCGCTCAGGCTGAGGCCGAGGCCGCTGCTGCCGCCGCCGCCGACACCACCGTCGTCGAGGCCGCCGCTGAGGAAGCTGCTGCTACCGTCGCTGAATAATTGCGATTGCAACTTAAGAAAAAAAGCCGCTCAATCGAGCGGCTTTTTTTATGTCCATATGTTTGGTTATCGTAGGTGATAGGTACCCCATCCGAGACCCGCACCCAGATGCAGGTAGATGCCCCAACCCGAGGGGCTGCCCGAGATGTGGTTGAACTGGGAGTGCATGACGGCGACCTTGGCGACGATGTCGAGGTCTTCCCGTTCCATCCTCCCTTCGGTAATGTCGGAGAAGGAGAGGCTGATGCGGTATTGCAGCACGAGTCCTGCACCGAAGGTGAAGGCAGAGGAGTTGAAGATGACATCCTCTTCGCTCTGGTCGAGCACGTGCAAGCCGCCACCCAGATAGGGCGTCATCGACCAGCGGTTGTTGTCAACGATGCGGTAGCCGTATTCTAGCCTAAACTGCAGGTCGGTGACCGAGGTGTTGGAGTAGAAATAATCGTCGACGCTCCAGATGTCGTGATAGGCGCTTGTCACGCCGATGCTGAGGTCGAAGCCCAGTGCGTGGCGGTTTTTCAGAGCCTGGATGTCCATGTTGAAAGAGATGCCAGGGGAGAAGGCCTTGCCCAATGTTCCGCCAAACGACTGGAACCCGAGACCGTAGGAGCATTCATAGAACCATGAGGGGACGAAGTGCAGCTTCTTGGTGTCGGGCAGGCTGCTCAATGTCTCGGCAGTCATTTGTTCGTAGCGCCCGAGGGCCGCAGTGTCTCTGCCTTCGGAGGTGAAGAGCCGCAGACTGTCGAATTGTTGCATCAGGTGGGCATAAGCATTGTCGAGGATGTCTTCGCCATAAAGTCCGTTCTTGACCAGGGCATGTTGCATTTGACGGCGCTCGATCTCGGCGAGGTCGAACTGCAGCTGGTGGTAGCGCAGGCGTTTCTCGTTGCGGTAGTAGGGGAGCATCCACGAGCCATGAGGCATCATAAGTGCTTCGGCATAGGGATAGCCTATCGCGATGCCATTCACGGTGTCGTAGGCGATGGAATAACTCAGGTGGAACTCGGCGAAGCTGCCTTCTGACGACTGTGAGGGGTGTCCACGGAAGTCGTCGTAGTGGAGTCGTCCGTCGTTCCAGGATTTCCCCTGATGGGGGTTTCTCTGGGCGTAGATGTTGAGACTGACAAATGCCAGTGCTAGAAGAAAGATGGAGTGTTTCATGGTTGACAGGTATTGGCCTCCCAGATGCGGAGGAACGTCCGCGAGATACGGTCTACGTATTCGTCGTCGGTGATGTGCCAGCGGATGGAGTCGGCGATGTGACGCCGCAGGGGCTCTGTGCTCGTCACGCCAACGGTATCGGGAAGCAGGCGCCAGCAGAAGCCCTCGCAGCGCATGCGGTCGGGATAGTACCGTTTGAAGCGGTCGTAGGCGAACTGAGAGAAGTAGACCGGCCGCGAGAAGTTGTTTTCCTCAAGGAGGTGCATGATGGCATAGGAACCGGTGAGGTTGACGTTGTAGATATCGATGTCGGTGCGGCGGTGCTCCACATGCTGAAGGTACCACAAGGGGAAGGTGTCGTTGTCGCCCAAGGTGAGCAGGATGGCGTCGTGGTCGCAACTCTGCAGGTGGTTGAGGCTGATGTCGTGTACCGAGTGACAGTGGCTGCGGTCGTGGTCGCTCCAGTTGCCCACAGCCATCAGCAGTGGCGCTAGTAGAATGATGTATTTTGACTTCAGCGAGTTGGCGCCGATGCCGATCCATAGAGCGAAGGCATAGAAGGAGAGGATATAGGCGTAGTCGCGGTCGCGTGGTTCGTAGCAGGGATGGTTGAGGTAGAGGTTGAGGATGATGCCACCGAAAAGGAAGAGCAGGAGCACCGCGCCGAAGTCGCCGCGCCGTCGCCGCCAATGAACTACCATGCCCCACAAGCCTAGCAGGAACGGCAGGACGAAGATAGAATATTTAATATTGAAAATAGAGAATCCTTTTCTGTCGGGGTTGTAGGCTTGGTTCTCGCGGCCGATGAAGTTGAACATAAGGTAGCGGCAGTACATGAATCCGAACTGGTAGCTGCCGTAGTAGCAGAGGTTGCCCCAGAGGCCGTCGTTGCCGCCGTTCCACTGCTGCCAGTTTGCGGTGTCGCGCTCGCGCCACATGCGGGGATATAGCGGGGCTTTCTCATATTGGTCGCGTCCGATGTACTTCTTGAAGTCTTCGAAGGTGGCGGGGTTGCCCTCGTTGATGGGTGGGTCGGCTTGTGCCCGTAGAGGGATGATGGCGTAGGGCGTCAGGCCCAGCACGAAGAAAAAGACGATGAGTAAGGTGGAGGAGAGGTGAGAGGCGAGGGTGTGCTGCCAAGGACTCAGAAAGCCTGTCTCTTTGCGCTGCCGCAGCCCTTCGCGGTTCTTCCTCACGAAAATCCATAGCAGCATGGGAGTTACCAGGAGCGTCATCAGGTGTACGCACACTCCCAGTCCCGCCAGCAGTGCCACCAAGGGTAGCAGACGATGGTCGTCTTTTTGCTCCCAGCGCAGCATTAGCCACACCTCGGCTGAGCAGAAGAGCATGGCCATGCTGTATACCTCGCTCTCTACGGCCGAGAACCAGGCGCTGTCGCAGAAGAGGTAGCACAGTGCACCGACGACGGCTGCCAGCCGATGGCCGTCTGGTAGCAGCAGTCGCAGGGTCTTATAGAGGAACATTACCGTCAGGGCGCCGCAGAGGACGGAGACGGCATTGCTCAGCGGCGCCACCCACAGGGGGTTGCCGAAAGAGAGAAGCATGGCGCAATGGGTGATGAGTTGGTAGAAAGGAGCTCCCGGAGGGTGCCCTATCATCAGGCCATGGCCTGTGGTGATGAACTCGCCGCAGTCCCACCAACTCGCCGAGCGGTCCATGGTGAGGAGGTAGACGACAAAGGAAAAAGAAAAAAGAAAGAGTGAAGAATGAAGAGTGAGGAATCGGTTTACGCAATACAATCTGCGGCAGCCGAATTCTTCACTCTTCATTTTTGATTTTTCACTCTTCATTACCAGTTGACAACGGATTTATTAAAGACATCTTCGCACAGGTCGGTGACGATTTCGTCCACCAGACTATTCTCTACTGCCGAGAAATCTTTTGAAGCGGGATAGTCGCGGTAGCGTGAGAACTGCTGCTCGAAGTTTGCCTCGGGGTCTATCGAGTTGGTGAAGCGCACCTTGATGGTGATGGTCAGGCGGTTCGTCGACACCTCGTCGTTGCTCGACAGGGCGGCGGCACGGGCGTCGTAACCTATGATTTGGCCCTCCACCTGCAGGTCGCCGTCGGCGGTAGTGACCGTCAGAGGTGTCTGGCTGGAGAACATCTGCCTCAGCCCCTCGGTGAGTTTCTGGCTCAGTTGGGGATTCACCGTAGAGGCGTTGTTAGGGAAGGTGGCCACCGACAGGGTCTTCGCCCCCGGCGGTATCGAGGCGCCGGTGAAAGAGTAGCCCCCGGAGCAAGCCGTCAGTATCAGGCCGCCGGCAAATGCCAGCAACTTGATATGCTTAATAATCTCTCGAGTCTTCATCGATACGTTGTTCGTCTTCGAGCTGCCACAGCAGAAATCCCGACTCCTGCTGGATGTAGTTGAGTACGGCAATTTTTGTTGTCAGGTCGGGGATGGCGGCCACCTCGCTGACGAGTTTGTCTATTTTGTCTTTGAATTCCAGGTTCATGATATTGTGTTATTATCCGTTTATTCTATTATAATAGTGCCACCACATCTCGGGGATTTCGTTTTCCATGGCACGCTGGTAGTCGGCATAGCTGCAGGGGATGAGGGTGTGGCGCAGGTAGCGCTCGCGGCGCTCGGCGTCGTCACAGGGCACCTCCATCCACCAGCGGTCGCTTTTGAGGCTCTTGTAGAAGACAATGTCGAGGCCGTGTTCGCGCAGTTCTACGGTGAAGCGTTTGTAGCACTGCTTGTCGCGGTAGGGGAAGTCGTTCTGGCGGTAGTAGAAGCCCTCGATGAAGAACCATACGGCGTGAGCCAGCATGTGGGCTGTCTGGCCGTTGTGGTCGCGCATGGGGTTCATCTCGAAGAATCCCATGCAGGAGGTCTTGTCGCTCATGCCGGCGAAGCGCGCCAGCTGGCACACCTGCTCGCCGTAGAAGCCATGAGGCGACGGTGCTGCATTGGCTGGAGCGTCGCTCTGGCGCACGGCGCTGATGTCCACGGCCACGACGTCACTGTAGCGTATCAGCGGCTCGGCGTTCTCCATCTTCACCTGCACTTCGCCCAGACGTTTGGTGCTGAATTTCAGTTCTTCCATCAGCTGTATCATCTCCTGGCCAACGAAGTATGTCTGGTAGCCCACGTTGACATAGTCAAACAGGTAGTTGGGCTGTTGCAGGATGATGTGCTGGAGGTAGTTGTTCGAGTTAATCTCTTCGCCGCCCTCGAGATTGAAACGCGAGTCGACGGAGCAGATATTGATGACGCGGCCTAGCACCTCATAGGCTTTATAGATGGGGAATACCAGGTCGTCGCTGCCACCGAGGATTACCACCGTCATACCCTTCTCCAGCAACTGTTGCAGTGCCTCGATAAGGGCGAAGTAGGTGTCGCGTGTCTCTGCTCCGGGCATGATGTTTCCCAGGTCTGCGATGTGCATGTCGGCATGCGGCTTGGCAAGTCGGTAGAGGTAGTGGCGTATGGGGTCTGGGGCGGCGGCGCAGCCACGGTTCTCCACCGAGGCGCGGTCTTCCTTTACACCCAGCAGCACCAGGTTCACGTCGTCAAGGTTAGGGAAGCGGCCAGGCTCCGTGTAGGCTATGATATCGTCGCCCAGCATCGGACGGAACTCCATGCTCTGGTAGTCCACTATTCCAGTGTCGATAGGTTCAAAATAAGTGCTTAGCTCCATGTTTTTGTCTTTTCTACCCTTTAGAACGCCAAATAAGCAGTTTTATTGTATTTTTTTCGTATTTTTGCACCATGTTTTACAACACCTATTCCGACTATTTCCGCAAGCGATTCGGGACGCGGGTTCAGAAGCTTTCGGTCGATGCGGGCTTCTCCTGCCCTAATCGTGACGGTCATCTTGGCACAGTGGGATGCACTTTCTGCACCAATGAGGCCTTCAATCCATCCTACTGCCGTCGTGTATCCACCATTACCGAGCAACTTGGCGAAGGCATCGCCTTCCATCGCCGCCGCTATCGCTCTGCCGCTTGCTATCTAGCCTATTTCCAAGCCTACAGCAACACTTATGCGACTCTTGATGTCCTTCGGCAGCGTTACAAAGAGGCTTTGCGTCACCCTGAGGTGGTGGGCCTTGTCATCGGCACGCGGCCTGACTGTGTAGATGACGCTGTCTTTGAACTTCTCAAAGAGCTTGCACGCGACGCCTATGTCGCCGTGGAGTTCGGCATCGAGAGTTGCTACAATCGGACCCTGCGTCTCGTCAACCGCGGTCACGACTTTGCCTGCACGCAACGTGCCATTCGCGCTGCCGCCGGATATGGTCTGCCTGTGGGAGGCCATCTTATCCTCGGCCTTCCCGGTGAGAGTCGTGACGACATGGTCGCCGAGATTGATATGCTCAATGATCTGCCACTCACCTCTGTGAAGTTCCATCAGCTGCAGATATTGAAGGGGACGGCCATGGAACAGCAGTATCGTGACGACGAGGCCTTCCGCTGCTCGTTGCTGCATTTTTCGCTCGACGAATACATTTCCCTAGTCTGTGACCTTCTTGAACGTTTGCGGCCCGACATGATTGTCGAGCGTCTGGCTGGAGAGGTGCCGCCGCGCTACCAAGCCTGTCCTGAGCGCAGTTTCCGCCGTCCCGATGGTCGTCTCCTCCGCAACGAAGAGATTCCGGCCCTCGTCAATGCTGAATTGGAACGTCGCTGCTCCCGACAAGGATCGCGCTATGTCTATAGTGAGAAGGGCTGAAAAATGGTAAAAATATGATGTAAAGAAGGTTTTTGTGAGCCCTATGGCGATATTTTATGTTAAAAAATGAATAATGTAAAATATTGATAGATAGTAATTAATAGAATATTTTAAAATTTTTGTTCAAAAAAATTTTGCCATATCGGAAAAAGGTTGTACTTTTGCACCCGCTTTCAAGAGAGAAAGCATAGCAAAATGGGGTATTAGCTCAGTAGGCTAGAGCGCTTGCATGGCATGCAAGAGGTCATCGGTTCGACTCCGATATACTCCACCAAGAGGGTCGCAACAACGGCCCTTTTTTGATAAAAGGAGGGGTAGTAGCTCATCTGGTAGAGCATTTGGTTCGCAATCAAAAGGTAGTGGGTTCGAGTCCCATCTACTCCACATAAGGAGGTCCGGTTGACCTCCTTTTTTTGTTGCCCTTTTTCTATTTTTTTACACAATCCGGTGAGTGGTGAAAAATGTGAAAAACGTGTTAATAAAAGTAGAATTTTGCATGCTGTTTTTGTTGATAAATAGCATTTTTATGCAAAAAAATTGTGTTAAAATATTTTTGTAACATTCTGTGCTTCAACTTCTCTATAATATTTTAAGATTATTTAACACAAGTGGTAAAGTCAGAAGCTTGGTGGGGTCGGAAAAAAGTAGTACTTTTGCAATTCCTTTTTGGGCGAGTTATGCCCATAAATGAGACTGAAAAACAATAATAATAAATAAAAAAACAAGTAAAAAGAAATGCCAACAATTCAGCAATTAGTTCGCAAAGGACGTCAGCAGATGGAGTACAAATCCAAGTCTCCCGCCCTCGACAGCTGCCCTCAGCGTCGCGGAGTCTGCACCCGTGTGTACACCACCACCCCCAAGAAACCTAACTCGGCCATGCGTAAAGTGGCCCGTGTGCGTCTTACCAATGGTAAGGAAGTCAACGCCTATATCCCGGGTGAGGGTCACAACTTGCAGGAGCACTCGATCGTGATGATCCGCGGAGGCCGTGTGAAGGACCTTCCCGGTGTGCGTTATCACATCATCCGTGGTGCCCTTGATACCAGCGGAGTGGACGGTCGTCGCCAGCGTCGTTCGAAATACGGTGCCAAGCGTCCGAAACAGGCCGGCAAGTAAGTCAGTTGAAAGTTTAAAGTTGAAAGTTTAAAGATTTTAGCAGCAATGAGAAAAGCTAAACCCAAGAAAAGAATCATCCTTCCGGATCCCAAATACAATGACATCCTGGTCACCAAGTTCGTCAACAATCTGATGATGGGTGGTAAGAAGACCATCGCCTACAAGATTTTCTACGAGGCAATCGACGTGGTCGCCGACCGTACGAAAGAGGACGGTCTCGAGGTGTGGAAGAAGGCTCTGGCCAATGTTACCCCGAGCGTCGAGGTTCGCAGCCGCCGTATCGGTGGTGCCACCTTCCAGATTCCTACCGAGATCCGTGCCGAGCGTAAGCAGAGCATCGGTATGAAGAACCTTATTGGTTTCTCGCGCAAGCGCAGTGAGAAGACCATGGCCCTGAAGCTGGCCGCCGAAATCCAGGCCGCTTACAAGGAAGAGGGTGCCGCATTCAAGCGTAAGGAGGATATCCACCGCATGGCTGACGCCAACAAGGCCTTCTCGCACTTCAGAGTGTGATTATATTAATAATATAGGATATACATTAATATAATATAACAAACAGCAACAAGTAACAATATGTCCGATCTCAGATACACTCGCAACATCGGTATTATGGCCCACATCGACGCCGGCAAGACGACGACGACGGAGCGCATCCTCTTCTACACCGGCAAGAACTACAAGCTCGGTGAGACTCACGAGGGTAGTGCCACCATGGACTGGATGGTGCAGGAACAGGAACGTGGCATCACCATTACCTCAGCCGCCACCACTGTGTACTGGGAATGGCATAACAACCGTTACAAGTACAACATCATCGATACTCCGGGTCACGTGGACTTCACTGTCGAGGTGGAGCGTTCGCTGCGTGTGCTCGACGGTGCCATCGCCATCTTCTGTGCGGTGGGCGGCGTGGAGCCTCAGAGCGAGACCGTCTGGCGCCAGGCCGACAAGTATGGTGTGCCCCGCATCGCCTTCATTAACAAGATGGACCGCGCGGGTGCCGACTTCTTCTCGGTGGTGAGCCAGATCAAGGAGCGTCTTGGAGCCAACCCCATTCCAATCGAAATCCCCATCGGTCAGGAAGACCTCTACAAGGGTGTTGTCGACCTCATCGCCAACAAGGCCTTGGTGTGGGACGAGAGTTCGAACGGCCAACAGTTCATGGAAATTCCCATGCCTGAGGACCTGAAGGATATCGCCGCCGAGTATCGCCAGAAACTCATCGAGGGTGTGGCCGAGGAGAATGAGGAGCTGATGATGAAGTTCTTCGACGATCCCAACTCCATCACAGCCGACGAGGTTATCGCCGAGATTCGCAAGGCTACCCTTTCCCGCAAGATTGTTCCCGTGATGTGCGGTTCCGCCTTTAAGAACAAAGGTGTCCAGACGTTGCTTGACGCTGTTGCTGCTTTCCTGCCCAGCCCGATGGATATGCCGGAGATTGACGGCATCAACCCCAAGACTGAGAAGGAGGAGTGCCGCAAGGTGGATGTCAAAGCCCCCTTCAGCGCCCTCGCCTTCAAGATTGCCACCGACCCCTATGTGGGACGTCTGTGCTTCTTCCGCGTCTACAGCGGCAGCCTCGAGAGTGGTTCGTATGTCTACAATGCCAACACCGGCAAGAAGGAGCGTATCTCGCGCATCATGCAGATGCACTCCAACAAGCAGAACCCCCTCGACCGCATCGAGGCCGGCGACATCGGAGCCGCTGTCGGTTTCAAGGAGATTAAGACCGGACATACACTCTGCGACGAACAGCACCCCATCATCCTCGAGTCGATGAAGTTTCCCGAGCCTGTCATTAGCATCGCCGTGGAGCCTCACACTCAGGCCGACATGGACAAGATGACCAACGCCCTGATGAAGCTGGTGGAGGAAGACCCCACCTTCCGTGTGAAGACCGACGAGGTGAGCGGCCAGACCGTCATCAGCGGTATGGGCGAGCTCCATCTGGATATCATCATGGACCGTCTGCGCCGCGAGTTCGGTGTCGACGTGAATCAGGGTCGTCCCGAGGTGGCCTACAAAGAGGCCATTACCACCACGGTACAGCACCACGAGGTTTACAAGAAGCAGACGGGTGGCAAGGGTAAGTTTGCCGACGTGCTCTTCGAGATTGGTCCCGCCGACGAGGGTTTCGTGGGCCTGCAGTTTGTCAACGAGGTGAAAGGTGGCAATATTCCTAAGGAGTTCATGCCCGCAATTGAGAAGGGCTTCAAGGAGGCCATGCAGAACGGTGTTCTGGCCGGTTATCCGATGGACTCGATGAAGGTGACGGTCATCGACGGCTCGTTCCACCCTGTGGACAGCGACCAGCTGAGTTTCGAGCTCTGTGCCAAGATTGGTTTCAAGGCAGCCTGCCGCAAAGCCAACCCTGTGTTGCTGGAGCCCATCATGAAACTCGAGGTTCTGACCCCCGACGCCTATGTGGGTGATGTGACTGGCGACCTCAACCGTCGCCGCGGCATGTTGGAGAACATCACCGCCAAGGTGGGTGTCCAGGCCATCCATGCCAAGGTGCCGCTGGAGCAGATGTTCGGCTATGTCACCTCGCTGCGTACCATCACTTCCGGCCGTGCCAACTCGACGATGGAATTTTCTCATTATGCCGAGGTGAGCCGCGACCAGCAGGAAGCTATTTTGAAGAATAAAAATAATTAAAAAATAAATAACAATGAGTCAAAGAATCAGAATCAAACTCAAATCTTACGACCACAACCTCGTCGATAAGTCGGCTGAGAAGATTGTGAAGACCGTTAAGATGACTGGCGCAGTGGTCAATGGTCCCATACCCCTGCCTACCAACAAAAAGATTTTCACCGTGAACCGCTCGACCTTCGTTAACAAGAAGTCGCGTGAGCAGTTCGAGCTGAACACCTACAAGCGTCTGATGGACATCGAGATCAACGATCGTACGAAGACCATCGATGCCCTGATGAAGCTCGAGCTCCCCAGCGGTGTTGAAGTCGAAATCAAAGTGTGAATTTAATCAGCCAATGTCGAGAGATAAGCTGAATTGTCTAACAAATTAAAGAATCCAAACTAAGAAATGTCAGGATTAATTGGAAAGAAAATTGGAATGACCAGTCTTTTTGATGCCGACGGAAAGCAGATTCCGTGCACTGTTATTGAAGCTGGTCCTTGTGTTGTTACACAAGTGAGAACGATTGAGAAGGACGGCTATGAGGCCATCCAGCTCGCTTTTGGCGAGAAGAAAGAGAGCCACACGACGAAGGCCATGAAGGGCCACTTCGCCAAGGCCAACACCACCCCGAAGCGCTACCTCGCTGAGTTCAGCCGCTTTGAGGAGGGTCACAAGAAAAAACACGGTGAGGTGCTTACCGTCGAGGTTTTCCAGGAAGGTGAATTTGTCGACGTCGTCGGTACTTCGAAAGGTAAAGGTTTCCAGGGTGTCGTCACTCGTCACGGCTTCGGTGGCGTCGGTGACAAGACCCACGGTCAGCACGACCGTCTGCGCGCCCCCGGTTCGATTGGTGCTTCTTCGTACCCCTCGCGTATCTTCAAGGGCATGCGCATGGCTGGTCAGACTGGTAACCACCGCGTGAAGGTGCAGAACCTGCAGGTGGTGAAGATCATCGCTGAGAAAAACCTTATGCTGGTCAAGGGTTCCGTCCCCGGCCCCAAGGGTTCTATTGTCAAACTTGAAAGATGGAGCTAATCAGAAATGGAGATTAAAGTTTATAACATCAACGGAAGCGAAACCGGGAGAACCATCAACCTGGAGGATTCTATTTTCGCCATCGAGCCCAACGACCACGCCATCTACCTTGATGTCAAGCAGTATCTGGCCGACAACCGTCAGGGCACTCACAAAGCCAAAGAGCGTAGCGAGAATGCACACAGCACCCGCAAGCTGAAACGTCAGAAGGGCACCGGCGGTGCTCGTTCGGGCGATTTGAAGAGCCCCGTCTTCGTCGGCGGTGGTACCATCTTCGGACCCAAGCCCCGTGACTATCGTTTCAAACTCAATGTCAAGGTCAAACGTCTTGCCCGCCGCAGCGCTCTGAGCTACAAGGCCAGCGAGAACAATATGACTGTTGTTGAGAACTTCACTTTCGAAGGTCCCAAGACCAAGAAAATGATCGAGGTGCTCAATAATCTGAAATTGAATGATAAAAAGTCACTTTTTGTGCTTGAGAATCAAAATAATTTCGTATCTTTGTCCGCTAGAAACCTCAAGAACGTGAAGGTCGTAAACGTGTCGCAGTTAAATACTTACGACATTGTTAACGCCTCCAATATTGTCGTTTGTGAGGGTTCATTGAACGAAATCAACCGTGTTCTGGCAACAAAATAAGGCTTGTGAGTATAACGATTTAAGAAAGTTTAACAAATGATGAACATTATAGTAAAACCGCTGATTAGTGAAAAGATGACCCGCCTGACCGAGGCTGCGGCCAATCCTATCCAGACCCGCATCCAGCGCAAGAAGGGCATTGCTGTTGCTCCCGCTCACAACCGCTACGGTTTTGTTGTTGACAAACGCGCCAACAAGATTGAGATCAAGAATGCCGTCGAGCAGTTCTACAATGTGAAGGTTGTTGATGTCAACACCATGAACTACTCTGGCAAGCTGAAATCGCGCTATACGAAATCGGGCTTCCTGACTGGCCGCACGAACGCCTACAAGAAGGCCATCGTGACTTTGGCAGAAGGTGACAGCATTGATTTCTATGCCAGCATCTAATCAGAAAAACAAGTAATAATAGTTAAGTCCACTGATAAGAGACTAATAAGAATTAAGTAAAAAAATGGCTTTAAAGAAAATTAAACCTACAACCCCCGGTCAGCGCCACAAACTGGTTGTCACTAATGATGACATCACCGCTACCAAACCGGAGAAAAGCCTTGTCTACGGTATCCGCAAGAGCGGTGGCCGTAACAATCAGGGTAAGATGACCATGCGTTATATCGGCGGCGGCCACAAACAACTGTACCGCTTTGTCGACTTCAAGCGCACGAAGGATGGTATCCCCGCTGTGGTGAAGACCATCGAGTATGACCCCAACCGCAGTTCGCGCATCGCCCTTATCTGCTATGCCGATGGTGAGAAGAGCTACATCCTCTGCCCGCAGGGCCTCAAGGTCGGTCAGACCGTGATGTCGGGTAAAGGTGTTGCCCCTGAGGTGGGAAACACCCTGTTGCTTGCTGAGATTCCTTTCGGCACGCTGATTCACAATATCGAGCTCCGTCCCGGCCAGGGTGCCAAGATGGTGCGTTCGGCCGGTGCCTATGCCCAGCTGATGTCGCGCGACGACAAGTATGCCATCATCAAGATGCCCAGCGGCGAGATGCGCATGATCCTTCAGGCCTGCCGCGCTACCGTTGGTATCGTGAGCAATCCTGAGCACAACCTGGAAGTCGGCGGTAAAGCCGGTCGCAGCCGTCACCTCGGCCGTCGTCCGCGCAACCGTGGCGTTGTCATGAACCCCGTTGACCACCCGATGGGCGGTGGTGAGGGCCGTCAGACCGGCGGACATCCCCGTTCGCGCAAGGGTATCCCGGCCAAGGGCTACAAGACTCGCGCTCCCAAGAAGCAGTCGAGCAAGTACATCGTCGAAAGAAGAAAGAAGTAACTCAGTAAAAAGAAGAAACAATGAGTCGTTCATTAAAGAAAGGTCCGTATATTTTCCACAAACTGGAAAAACGTGTAATCGAGGCACAGCAGTCCAACAAGAAGGTTACCATCAAGACATGGTCGAGAGCTTCGATGATTTCGCCCGACTTCGTGGGTCAGACTATCGCCGTGCATAACGGCAACAAGTTCATCCCCGTGTACGTCACCGAGAACATGGTGGGTCACAAGCTTGGCGAGTTCGCTCCCACCCGCATCTTCCGCGGCCATGCAGGATCTAAAGATAAAGGTAAAAAGTAAACATTAAAAGAAAATGGGACGTAGAAAACATAATAGTGCAGAAGCACGTAAAGAAGCCAACAAGACCCTTTATGTGGCAAAGTTGATGAATAACCCCACTTCGCCTCGTAAAACCCGTCTCGTCGCTGACCTCGTCCGTGGTGTCGACGTCGAGAAGGCTCTCGGTATCCTCCAATACAACCCCAGAGAGTCCGCTCCTAAGATGCGCAAGCTCATCCTCTCGGCTGTCGCCAACTGGCAGGCCAAAAACGAGGGTGCCCGCATGGAGGACGCTCAGCTGTATGTCAAGCAGATCAAGGTTGACGAAGGTCGCACGATGAAGCGTATGCGCACCGCCCCTCAGGGCCGTGGCTACCGTATCCGCAAGCGCAGCAACCACATCACCGTGATTCTTGGCAGCCGCATCGAGGAGGCCCCTGTTGCCCAGGCTGAAAAAGAAGAAACTAAATAAGTAATTAAAAAGAAGAAACTCAACAATGGGACAAAAAACTAACCCAATTGGAAACAGATTAGGTATCATCCGCGGATGGGATTCTAACTGGTTTGGCGGAAGAAGATTTGAACAGAAGCTCGTTGAGGACGACAAGATCCGTAAGTATCTCAACGCCCGTCTCGCCAAGGCTAGCATCTCGAAGATTTACATCGAGCGTACGCTCAAGCTGCTCACCGTGACCATCAACTCCGCCCGTCCGGGTCTGATTATCGGACGTGCCGGTTCTGAGGTCGACAAACTCCGCGAGGAGCTCAAGAAGCTCACTGGCAAGGATGTCCAGATTAACATCAGCGAGGTGAAGCGCCCCGAGATGGACGCCGTTCTCGTTGCCCAGAACATTGCCAAACAGATTGAAGGCCGTATCCAGTATCGTCGCGCCATCAAGAACGCCATCACTTCCACGATGCGTACTGGTGCCGAGGGTATCAAGGTCTCCATCGCCGGCCGTATCGGCGGTGCTGAAATCGCACGTAGCGAGCACTTCAAAGAGGGTCGTACCCCGCTGCACACCCTCCGTGCCGACATCGACTATGCCAACGCTGAGGCTCACACCACCTATGGCCGTATCGGTATCAAGGTGTGGATTTGCCGCGGTGTCATCTATGGCAGACCCGAGCTCGTTCCCTCCACCGTGGGTGGTCAGCAGAAAGACCATCGCGCTGGTGCCATGGGAGCCGGTCGTCGCCCCGAAGGTGGTGCTCCCCGTCGTCGTCAGGGTAACAGAAATAACAACAGTAAATAATTTGTAGTTTAGCATTCGTACTAAACACGAAACAATAAGAAGAAATGTTACAACCTAAAAAAACAAGATATAGAAAGCAGCAGAAAGGCAAAATTAAAGGTAATGCCTTCCGTGGCCATGAACTCGCATTCGGTACCTTCGGTATCAAATCGCTCGAGACTTGCTTCATCACTGGCCGTCAGATTGAGGCTGCTCGTCAAGCTGTAACGCGTCACATGAAACGTGAAGGTCAGATTTGGATTCGCATTTTCCCGGACAAGCCCATCACCAAGAAGCCTAACGAGGTGCGTATGGGTAAAGGTAAGGGTGCTCCCGAGTATTTCGTCGCCCGTGTGATGCCCGGTACGATGCTGTTCGAGTGCGAGGGTGTTCCCATGGACATCGCCAAGGAGGCTCTCCGTCTGGCCGCCCAGAAGCTCCCCATCTCGACCAAGTTCGTTGTGAAAAGAGACTATATCGAAGAATAATTAGAAGCCCCTACAGTCATGAAGAATGAAATTGCAATAAAAGAGCTCTCGACTGCTGAATTGAAGGAGAGACTCGAGGCTGAGCGCGCCACCTATCAGAAGATGATTCTGACCCACGCCGTCTCCCCCCTCGAGAACCCCAACAAAATTAAAGAAAGTAGAAAAAACATTGCCCGCTGCCTTACAGAGCTCCGCGCCCGCGAAATCGCTGGCAACAAGTAAGCATGGCAATTAGTAAAATCCAATTAAGATGGAAAGAAATTTAAGAAAAGAAAGAATCGGTGTTGTGGTCAGCAACAAAATGGACAAATCCATCGTGATTCTTGTCGAGCGTAAGGTGAAACACCCGAAGTACGGCAAGTTCGTGAAGAAGTCCACCAAATTCATGGCTCACGACGAGAAGAACGAAGCCAACATGGGCGACACCGTGCGCATCATGGAGACCCGTCCGCTGAGCAAGAACAAATGCTGGCGCTTGGTCGAAATCGTCGAGAAGGCTAAATAGTACTACACCTATCAGAAAAAACAAAAAGAAGAAATGATACAGCAAGAAACCAGAATGACAGTTGCCGATAACAGCGGTGCCAAAAGCGCCCTGTGTATCCGCGTCCTGGGTGGCACCAAGAAGCGTTATGCTTCCATTGGTGATACCATCGTGGTGGCCATCAAAGACGCTCTGCCCTCCGGCAACGTGAAGAAAGGTAGCGTGTCCAAGGCAGTCGTGGTGCGCACCAAGAAAGAGATTCGTCGCAATGATGGTTCCTACATCCGCTTCGACGACAATGCCTGCGTCCTGCTCACCGCCGCCGATGAGCTCCGTGGCACCCGTATCTTCGGCCCCGTGGGTCGTGAACTGCGCGAGAAACAGTTTATGAAGATTGTCTCTCTCGCTCCCGAAGTATTGTAAACAATAAAAGAAAAAGAGAACAATGAAATTGCACGTTAAGAAAGGGGATATGGTTCAGGTAATCGCCGGCGATGACAAAGGTAAGATCGCCAAGGTCCTGAAGGTCTATCCCGAAAAGAACCGCGCCATCGTCGAGGGTGTCAACGTGAACAAGAAACACACCAAACCCAATGCCAAGAACACGCAGGGAGGCATCGTGGAGCAGGAAGCTCCCATCCACATCTCCAACCTCATGGTTGTGGTGGACAAGACCCCCACTAAGATTGGCCGCCGCGTCGACGAAAAAACTGGCAAAATAGTCCGTTATTCTAAAAAAACTGGAGAGGAGATTAAGTAATGGCATACATTCCCGCATTAAAGACCAAATACAAAGAGGAGATTCTGCCCGCTCTGATGAAAGAGTACGGCTACAAGACCGTCATGCAGGCTCCCCGTCTGAAGAAAATCACCCTGAATCAGGGCCTTGGTAAAGCCGCTATCGCTGACAAGAAAGTCATCGACAAGGGCATCGAGGAGATGACCGCCATCACTGGCCAGAAGGCTGTTGCCACCAAGTCGCGCAAAGATATCTCGAACTTCAAACTGCGTCGCGGCATGCCCATCGGCGTCCGCGTGACCCTCCGTGGCGAGCGCATGTATGAGTTCCTGGAGCGCCTTGTGACCGCCTCTATCCCCCGTATCCGCGACTTCCGCGGCATCAACGACAAGGGCTTCGATGGCAAGGGTAACTACACCTTCGGCATCGCCGAGCAGATTATCTTCCCCGAGATCGACATCGACAAGATTGATCGTATCCAGGGTATGGACATCACCTTCGTCACCTCGGCCAACACCGACAAGGAGGCCATGTCGCTGCTCAAGGAGTTTGGTTTACCGTTCAAGAATCAACAAAAATAAGCATAATGGCTAAAGAATCGATTAAAGCAAGAGAGCGCAAAAGAGCTAAAATGGTCGCCAAGTACGCCGCCAAACGCGCTGCCCTGAAAGAAATTGTTCGCACCGGTGAACCCGAGGATGTCGAGAAGGCTGTCATCGCCCTTCAGAAACTTCCGAAGAACGCCTGCCCCATTCGCCAGCACAATCGTTGCCAGCTGACGGGCCGTCCCAAGGGTTACATGCGCCAGTTCGGTATCTCGCGTATCAACTTCCGCGAGATGGCTGTCTCCGGCCTTATCCCCGGCGTGAAGAAAGCTAGTTGGTAAGAAATAATTTATTGGTAGCTTTGCAAGTTGGCATTCCACCAATACTACAAAACTTAAAATCAAAAAATTAAAATGGTAACAGATCCTATTGCAGATTATCTGACCCGCATGAGAAACGCCATTGCCGCCAAGCATCGCGTGGTCGAAATCCCCGGTTCCAAACTGAAAAAAGAGATCACCAAGATTCTCTTCGAGAAGGGCTACATCCTGAACTACAAGTTCGAGAATGAAGGTTCCCACAACCAGAGCATCAAGATCGCTCTGAAGTATCACCCCGTGACCAAGCAGTCCGCCATCGCCGACCTCAAGCGTGTGTCGAGCCCCGGTCTGCGTAAGTATGTCTCCGTCGACGAGATGCCCCGCGTCCTCAATGGCCTCGGCATTGCTATCGTCTCGACCTCCAAAGGTCTGATGACCGACAAAGAGGCTCGTACCCTGAACGTGGGCGGTGAAGTTTTATGTTACATCAGCTAATCAAGAGAGGAGAACTAAGAAATGTCAAGAATAGGTAAAATGCCCATCCACCTTCCCAAAGGTGTCGAAGTGAAGATTTCTGATGACAACGTCCTGACCGTTAAGGGACCCCTCGGAGAGCTCAGCCAGAAAGTGAACCCCATGATTGAGATGAAAGTTGAAGACGGCGTTCTGCACTTCATCCGTCCCAATGATGAGCGCGAGACCAAAGCACAGCACGGCCTCTATCGCGCCCTTGCCGCCAATATGGTGAAAGGTGTCAGCGAAGGCTTCAAGACTGTCCAGGAAGTCATCGGCGTGGGATACAAGGTGCAGGCCACCGGTAACGTCATGGAGATGGACCTTGGCTACTCGCACAAGATTTTCTTCGAGCTCGCCCCTGAAATCAAGGTCGAGACCGTCACCGAGAAAGGTAAGAACCCCATCATCACCATGACCTGCTGCGACAAGCAGATCCTTGGTCAGGCTGCCGCCAAGATTCGTTCGCTCCGCAAACCCGAGCCTTATAAAGGTAAAGGTATCCGCTTCCAGGGCGAGGAGATTCGTAAGAAGGCTGGTAAAGCTGCTGCTAAATAAATAGTAAGGTAAAAAGATTTGCCAAAAAGCCAAAAGAAAAATTGTTATGGCAACAAAAAAAGACATAAGAAGAACAAAGATTAAATTCCGCATCCGTCATAAAGTCAGCGGTACCGCTGAGATGCCTCGCCTGTCGGTTTTCAGAAGCAACAAGGAAATCTATGCCCAGGTGATTGACGATGTAAAAGGTGTGACACTGACCGCAGCCTCTTCCCTCGAGAAAGGCTTTGAAAAGAGTGGCACAAAGAGCGAAGTGGCTGCCAAGGTCGGCAAGGCTGTTGCCGAGCGCGCCATTGCCGCTGGTATCAATACCGTTGTTTTTGACCGTAATGGTTACCTCTACCACGGCCGCGTGAAGAGCTTGGCCGACGGTGCCAGAGAAGGTGGTTTAAAATTCTAATAAAGTCATGGCAGAAGTAAACATTAAAAGAGTAAAATCAAGCGAGATCGAATTCAAAGATCGTCTTGTCGCAATCAACCGCGTCACCAAGGTTACCAAAGGTGGTAGAACCTTCACCTTTGCTGCCATCGTCGTTATTGGAAATGAGAACGGTGTTGTTGGCTACGGCCTCGGCAAAGCCAAGGAGGTCCAGGCCGCCGTCCAGAAAGGTATCGACGACGCCAAGAAGAATCTCATCCGTGTTCCCGTTCTGAAGGGTACCATCCCCCACGAGCAGTGCGGTAAGTACAGCGGAGCCAAAGTATTCCTGAAACCTGCTGCCCCCGGTACCGGTGTCATCGCCGGCGGTGCTATGCGTGCCGTGCTCGAGAGCGTGGGTGTGAAGGACGTGCTTGCCAAGTGCAAGGGTTCCTCGAATCCCCACAGCGTGGTGAAGGCCACCATCAACGCCCTTCTCCAGATGAAGGATCCTTACATGGTGTCCCAGCTCCGTGGTATTTCCCTCGACAAAGTGTTTAACGGTTAATTAAAAGGAGGTCAAGAAAATGAAGAAACTCAGAATCAAACAGGTCAGAAGTATCATTGGCCGTCCCGCCCGTCAGAAACGCACTATGGAAGCGCTGGGCCTGCGCCGTATCAACCACACCCGCGAGGTGGTCGCCACTCCGCAGATTCTCGGTATGATTGAGAAGGTCAAGCACCTCATCACTGTCGAAGAAATTTAACTCGTAAACAAGAAAGGAAACATATAATGAACTTAAGTAATCTCAAACCCGCTGAAGGTTCTATTAAGCACTCGAAACGTATCGGCCGTGGTGCCGGTTCCGGTAAAGGCGGTACCGCTACCCGCGGTAACAAAGGTGCCAAGGCCCGTTCCGGTTACCACCAGAAGGTCGGCTTCGAGGGCGGTCAGATGCCTCTCTATCGCCGTGTTCCGAAATTCGGTTTCAAGAATATCAACCGTGTTGAGTATGTCGGTATCAACCTCGACACCCTCAACGCCATTGCCGAGGCCAAGAACATCACCGACTTCAACCTCGAGGTGCTGATGCAGAATGGTCTTATCTCCGGCAAGGATCGCATCAAGATCCTCGGCCGCGGCGAACTCGCCAAAGCGGTCAACGTTACCGCCCACGCTTTCTCGGCTGCTGCCAAGAAGGCTATTGAGGACAAAGGTGGCGTGGCTACCGTAATCGAATAAAACAAACTATCACAATGAAGCGATTTATACAGACACTTAAAAACATCTGGTCGATTGAAGACCTGCGGAAAAGAATCCTCTACACCCTCGGTTTAGTGCTGATTTACCGCATCGGTTGCTATGTCATCCTGCCAGGTGTTGATCCTCATCAGCTCGACGCCTTCAGAGAGAGTGGCGACAAGGGCCTGATGGGACTTCTCAACATGTTTTCTGGTGGTGCATTCTCCAATGCCTCCATCTTCGCCCTGGGTATCATGCCCTACATCACGGCTTCGATTGTCATCCAGCTGTTGGTGATGGTGGTTCCCCGTTTCCAGAAAATGCAGAGAGAAGGTGAAAGTGGCCGTAGAAAGATGAACCAGATCACCCGCTGGCTGACCGTCATTGTCACTGCTGCCCAGGCTCCTGCCTACATCAGCAACATGGCTTCTCAGCTGGGTGCCACGTCAACCGCTTTTTATCCGTTCAATGGTCATCCCACGCTGTTCTTCTGGCTCAGCAGTGTCATCATCCTCATCAGCGGTACGCTGTTCGTCATGTGGCTCGGTGAGCGCATCACCGACAAAGGTGTCGGCAACGGTATCTCGCTCTTGATTATGATTGGTATCATTGCCCGTCTGCCCTTCGCCCTGTCGTCCGAGTTCGCCTCGCGCATGAATGAGGGTGGTGGACTGGTGATGTTCCTCTTCGAGATTGTTGTCCTGTTGGTGGTCATTCTGCTCGTCATCCTGCTGGTGCAAGGCACCCGCCGCATCCCCGTGCAGTATGCCAAGCGCATCGTCGGTAACAAGCAATATGGTGGCGTCCGTCAGTACATTCCCATCAAGGTGAATGCCGCTGGCGTCATGCCCATCATTTTTGCCCAGGCCCTGATGTTCCTCCCCATCACCTTCATGGGCTTCTCCGACAACACCGACAGCGGCCTCGCCATGGCTCTGGCCGACTACAACGGATTCTGGTACAACCTCATCTTTGGACTCCTTGTGGTTGTCTTCACTTATTTCTACACCGCTATCGCTATCAACCCCAACCAGATGTCTGAGGATATGAAGAAGAATGGTGGCTTCATCCCCGGTGTCAAGCCCGGCAAGAGAACGGCCGAGTACCTCGAGAGCATCCTCTCGAAGGTCACCCTGCCCGGTTCCATCTTCCTGGCCTTCGTCGCCATCATGCCCGCCATCATCCGCCTCTTCGGTGTCTCCTCGCAGTTCGCCCAGTTCTACGGCGGCACCTCGCTGCTCATCCTTGTCGGTGTCATCCTCGACACCCTGCAGCAGATTGAGAGCCACCTGCTGATGCGCCACTACGACGGTCTCACCAAGACTGGCCGTATCAAGGGCCGCACCTCCATGTCCATCCAGGCATAAAAAAAGAAGCAACCATATAGAATGATATTGCTCAAGACAAAAGAAGAAATCGAGCTCATACGTGATGCCGGCCTCCTCCTCGGGAAAACTCTCGCGGAGGTTGGCCGTCACATCCGTCCGGGTGTCACCACTGCTTTCTTGAACCAGATTGGAGAGCAGTACATCCGTGACAATGGTGCCAAGCCGTTGTGCAAGGGCTATGAAGGCTTCCCGTCGGCATTCTGCATCTCTGTCAACGATGTGGTGGTCCACGGCATCCCCGGCGACCTCTTCATCAATGAGGGCGACAATGTCACACTTGACTGTGTCATTGACCTCAACGGCTATGTTGCCGACTCGGCTTACACCTTCGCCGTGGGCGAGGTGAGTCCCGAGATGCAGCGCCTGATGAAGGTGACCCGCGAGGCCCTCTATATAGGTCTTGACAAGTGCAAGGCGGGCAACCGCGTAGGCGACATCAGTCATGCCGTGCAGATGCACTGCGAGAAAAACGGCTACTCTGTGGTCCGCGAACTCTGCGGCCACGGTGTGGGTTTCAAGATGCATGAGTCGCCCAACGTACCCAACTACGGTGTCAAAGGCACAGGTCCGCTGCTCAAGGAAGGCATGGTCATCGCCGTTGAACCGATGGTCTGCATGGGCTCCAAGAACGTCAAGTTCTCCAAGGAGGACGGCTGGACCTGCCGCACTCGCGACGGCAAGCCGGCAGCCCACTACGAGCACACCGTAGCCATCACCGCCAACGGTCCCGACATCCTCACCACACACGAATTTATCGAAAACAAGTAAAACAACACACGGTAAGTAAAACAACGAATGGCAAAACAAGCATCCATACAACTTGACGGAACCGTCGTCGAATCCCTCGGCAACGCCATGTTCCGTGTCGAATTGGAAAACGGACACCAGATTATTGCCCACATCTCCGGCAAAATGCGCATGCATTACATCAAGATTCTTCCCGGCGACAAAGTGCAGATCGAGATGTCTCCCTATGACCTCACGAAAGGCCGCATCACTTACCGTCACAAGTAGGCTCAGACCTAACAAGAAGAAAAAGTAACAACAAGATTAATAATTACACAACATGAAAGTAAGAGTCTCAGTCAAGAAGAGATCGCCCGAATGCAAAGTGGTTCGTCGCCACGGGGTGGTCTATGTTATCAACAAGAAAAATCCTAAGTTCAAACAAAGACAAGGATAATTAAAAAACAAAACAGATAAAAAGAATCTATGGCACGTATTGCAGGTATTGACTTACCCAAGAACAAAAGAGGAGAGATAGGTTTGACCTATATCTTCGGTATCGGACGTAGCACCGCCAAAGAGATCCTTGCCAAAGCCGGCATCGATGAAGGCAAGAAGGTGCAGGATTGGACCGACGATGAGCAGAACGCCCTTCGTAACATCATCAACGACGAGTACAAAGTCGAAGGCGCCCTCCGTTCCGAAGTCCAGATGAACATCAAGCGACTGATGGATATCGGCTGCTACCGTGGCATCCGTCACCGCCTGGGTCTGCCCCTCCGTGGTCAGAGCACCAAGAACAACGCCCGTACTCGTAAGGGTAAGAAGAAAACTATCGCTAACAAGAAGAAAGCTACCAAGTAAGTAATGGTTGTAGCGCCCCAGCCGCGGATTAGAATGTGACCTCAGGAGCGGTTGGCAGTAAGAAACAAAGAAAATCAAGCAAAAACAAAATGGCAAAAACTTCAAAACCGACCAAAAAAAGAGTCGTAAAAGTTGAACCTCAGGGAAGAGCATGCATCTTTGCATCCTTCAACAATGTCATCATCTCGTTGACAAACAACGCCGGTCAAGTGATTTCTTGGTCGTCTGCTGGAAAAATGGGCTTCCGCGGATCGAAGAAAAACACTCCGTACGCCGCTCAGATGGCTGCGGAAGATTGCGGCAAAGTTGCTTATGATTTGGGCCTAAGAAAAGTCAAGGTCTTCGTCAAGGGACCTGGTCAAGGACGTGAATCTGCAATCCGCGCAATCAACACCTGCGGTATCGAGGTTATGGAAATCACCGACATCACCCCGCTGCCTCACAATGGTTGCCGTCCCCCCAAACGTCGTCGTGTGTAATTATTAATCTTAAAAGAACAACAGTACAATGGCAAGATACACTGGTCCGAAGACCAAAATCGCAAGAAAATTCCACGAGCCTATCTACGGCCCGGACAAAAGCTACGAGAAGAAACCTTATGCTCCCGGCATGCACGGCCAAAACCGTCGCCGCAGTAAGACCTCCGAGTACGGCATCCAGCTCAACGAGAAGCAGAAAGCCAAATATACCTACGGCATTCTCGAGCGCCAGTTCCGTAAACTCTATGCCGAAGCCTCCCGTCGCGGTGGCATCACCGGTGAGGAGCTGATGAAACTCATCGAGGCTCGCCTCGACAACGTGGTCTATCGTCTCGGCATCGCCCGCAGCCGCGCTCAGGCCCGTCAGCTGGTTTCCCACCGTCACATCGCCGTCAACGGCAATGTCGTCAATGTTCCTTCCTATTCCCTGAAAGAGGGTGACGTCGTCTCCGTCCGCGAGCGCAGCAAATCGCTCGAGGTTATCACCGACGCTCTCGCCTCGCGTGCCAACAACTATCCTTGGCTCGAATGGGACGGCGCCAGCATGAGCGGCAAGTTCGTCAACTTCCCCCAGCGCTCCGACATCCCCGAGACCATCAACGAGCAGCTCATCGTTGACCTCTACTCCAAGTAATAGTATATAGGACGTCAGTCTGAGCCTTGGCTTGGACATCAACTCAATCAAAGAAAGAAAGGATCAATAATGGCAATATTATCATTCCAAAAACCCGATAAGGTGGTCATGCTTGAAGCTGACGACTTCCGCGGCACGTTCGAATTCCGTCCGCTGGAGCCCGGTTACGGCACAACCATCGGCAACGCTTTGCGTCGCGTCCTTCTCTCTTCGCTCGAAGGCTATGCTATCACATCTGTCCAGATTGATGGCGTCGACCATGAGTTCTCCTCCCTCCCCGGAGTCGTCGAGGACATGACCGACATCATCCTGCGTCTGAAGCAGATCCGCTTCCGCCGTCAGCTGGAGGATTACGACCACGAGAAGATTTCCTTCACGGTCAAGAATCAGACAGTCTTCAAAGCCGGTGACCTCAACAGCAATCTCAATGGTTTCCAGGTGCTCAACCCCGACTTGGAGATTTGCCACATGGAAGCCCAGACCGAGCTCCGCATCACCCTGTCCATCGACAAGGGTCGCGGCTATGTCCCGGCCGACGAGAACAAGCGCGCCACCGACCCCATCGGTGTCATCGCCATCGACTCTATCCACACGCCTATCAAGAAGGTCATGTACGCCGTCGACGACTACCGCGTCGAGCAGCGCACCGACTATGAGAAGCTGACGTTCGATATCGAGACCGACGGCTCCATCCACCCCAAGGAAGCTCTCAAAGAGGCAGCCACCATCCTCATCCAGCACTTCATGCTCTTCTCCGACGAGCGCATCACCCTCGATGTCGAGACCAAGCCCGTCCAGGAAGAATTCGATGAGTCCACGGCACACACCCGCCAGCTCCTCAAGACCAAGCTTATCGACCTCGACCTCTCGGTCCGCGCACTCAACTGCCTCAAGGCCGCTGAAGTCGATACCCTGGGCGATCTGGTGTCGTTCAACAAAGCCGATCTGCTCAAGTTCCGCAACTTCGGCAAAAAATCACTTACCGAGCTCGAGAACCTCGTGGCTTCGAAGAACCTCGAATTCGGTATGAATGTAGCAAAGTATAAATTAGATAAAGAATAAGAAAGAATATGAGACACGGTTGCAAAGTAAATCATCTGTCCAGAACCCACGCTCATCGCGTTGCTATGCTCTCCAACATGGCCACCTCGCTCATCATGCATAAGCGCATCGAGACCACTGTTGCCAAAGCTAAAGCCCTCCGCGTGTATGTCGAGCCTCTTATCAATCGTTCGAAAGAGGACACCACCCATAATCGCCGTATCGTCTTCAGCTACCTCCACAGCAAAGAGGCCGTCAACGAACTCTTCCGCGAGGTTTCGCAGAAGGTCGCCAACCGCCCCGGTGGCTACACCCGCATCCTGAAGACCGGCATCCGTCACGGTGACAACTCCGAGATGGCCATCATCGAGCTCGTCGACTACAACGAGAACATGCTCAAAGACACCACCAAGAAGGCTGCCAAGAGCACCCGCCGTAGCCGCGCCAAGAAGGCCGCCGAGGCTCCCGTGGCCGAAGCCCCTGCCGCTGAGGCCCCCGTTGCTGAGGCTGAAGCCCCCAAGGCTGAGTAATATCCCTCTCTGGATACTTCACAATGAAGCCCCTGCCATCCGGCAGGGGCTTTTCTTTTTGTTAACCCCCTCCCAACCCCCTTCCAAGACCGTACCAACACCCTATCAACTCCTACCATGGTAGGAGTTGGTACGGAGTTGGGTAGGAGTTGGTACGGTGTTGGTACGGTGTTGGTGTTGATTGTCAGTGCGATACAAATATGTTAAAATTTTCGTTTTTGATACCTTGTCGACAAGGATGAAATAATTCTCAAAGTATGATTTTTTTTTTGTAATTTTGCGTTTTCAACGAAATAGATAAAATAATAACAAATAAACATAAATAGTTATGAGTCAGATTATAGGAATCAAGGGCCGTCAGATTCTCGACAGTCGCGGCAACCCCACAGTTGAAGTCGATGTGTATACCGACCAGGGCGCCATGGGTCGCGCCGCCGTTCCGAGCGGTGCCTCCACGGGCGTACACGAAGCCTGTGAGCTTCGCGATGGCGACAAGAGCCAATTCCTCGGCAAGAGCGTCATGCAGGCCGTGAACAATGTCAATACCGTGTTGAACGACGAGTTGCAGGGTATGTTCGTCAGCGAGCAGAAAGCCCTCGACATGAAGATGATTGAGCTCGACGGCACTGAGAACAAGAGCCGTCTGGGTGCCAACGCCATCCTCGGTGTCTCCCTGGCCGCCGCCAAGGCTGCTGCCCAGGAGACCAACCAGGAGCTCTTCCGCTACCTCGGCGGTGTGGGCGGCTATACCCTCCCCATCCCCATGATGAACATCCTTAACGGTGGCTCGCATGCCGATAACAGCATCGACTTCCAGGAGTTCATGATTCTCCCCGTGGGTGCCCCCACCTTCAGCGAGGCACTCCGCATGGGCGCAGAGGTGTTCCACAACCTCAAGAGCGTCCTCAAGAGCAAGGGTATGAGCACCAACGTTGGCGACGAAGGTGGCTTCGCCCCCAACCTGGGCAGCAACGAGGAGGCCCTCACCTGCATCCTCCAGGCCATCGAGAAGGCCGGCTACCGTCCCGGCGAGGACGTCTACATCGGTCTTGATGCCGCTGCTTCGGAGTTCTACAATGCCGAAGAGAACATGTACGAGCTCAAGTGGAGCACTGGTGAGAAACTCACTCCCGCCCAGATGAGCGACTTCTGGAAAGACTGGGTCAACCGCTATCCCATCATCAGCATCGAGGACGGCATGGCCGAGGACGACTGGGACGGCTGGCGTCTCCACACCGACAGCATCGGCGACCGCTGCCAGCTCGTCGGCGACGACCTCTTCGTTACCAACGTTGCACGTCTCAAGATGGGTCTTGAGAAGAAGGTGGCCAACTCCATCCTCATCAAGCTCAACCAGATTGGCACCCTTACCGAGACCATCGACGCCGTCAACCTGGCTATGCGCAACCAGTACACCGCTATCATCAGCCACCGTTCGGGCGAGACCGAGGACACCACCATCGCCGACCTCGTCGTGGCCATGAACGCAGGCCTCATCAAGACCGGCTCCGCCTCGCGTACCGACCGTATCTGCAAGTACAACCAGCTGATGCGCATCGAGGAGAGCCTCGGTGATCAGGCCTACTACCTCGGCAAGGACTTCAAGTTCCTGAAGAAATAATACTGTTGTCTCCCCGACAACAGACAGCAAAGGGTGCCCCGGATTCTCCGCGGCACCCTTCTCGACAAAAAATGAAAGACTGAGACACCCATGACCACCATCCTCATCGCCATTGTCGCCCTTGTGGCAGGAATCCTCGCCGGAATGCTTATCGCCGGCCGCGGCAAGAACGCCCTCACTGCCGAGAAGCAGACCCTCGAGGCGCAGCTCGGCGCCGCCCGTCAGAGCCATGTCGCCGAGACGGCGCTGCTCAACCGTCAGCTTGAAAGCCAGAAGGCCGACGCTGCGAAAGACCTGCAGACCGCCAAGGCGGAGGCATCACAGGCCCTCCAGGCCGCCAAAGAGGATGCCGACCGCCGGCTGGCCGACTACAAGGAGGAGGTCCTCAAACGTCACAACACTGTGGTGGACGAACTCAAGGCGAACCACCAGCGCCTTCTCGACGAGCAGGACCGCCGTCACCGCAGCGACACCGAGGCCCTGGAGAAACGTTTTTCCGACACTATCGCCGCCCTCCGCGAGCAGGTGGAGAACACCACCAACACCATGCTCAAGCAGCGTCAGGAGGAGTTTTCCGATGCCAGCACCAAGAATATCGACAGCATCGTAAAACCCCTCAAAGAAACTATCGACAAGATGAAGGAGGAGATGGCCAAGAACTCAACCGTGCAGACCACCATGAGCGCCGAAATCAAGACCAACATGGAGCACATGATACGGCAGAGCATCGAGGCGCAGCGCAGCGCCGAGGAGCTGACGCGTGCCTTCAAGCACGAAAGTAAGACTCAGGGCGACTGGGGCGAGGTGGTGCTGAGCAACCTGCTGGAGAAACAAGGCTTTACCCCGGGCAAGGATTTCGAGACTCAGGTCGTGATGCGCGACGAGGATGGACAGACCATCCGTCCCGACGAAGGAGAGAACCTGCGTCCCGACGTGCTGCTGCATCTTGACGACAAACGTGACGTCATCATCGACTCCAAGGTCTCCATGACCGCCTATATCGACTATGCCAATGCCGAGGATGATCTCTCGCGTCGCCACTTCCTCAAGGAACACATCGCCAGCTTGAAAAAGCATGTCGACGAGCTCTCTGCCAAGAACTACACGCAATACCAGATTAATCCCCACCTCGACTTCGTCATCATGTTCGTTCCGCAGGTTCCTGCCCTGTGGGCCGCTACCGCTGAGGAACCCTCGCTATGGCAGGATGCCATGGAGAAGAAAGTCTTCATCGCCGACGAGCAGACGCTCTACGCCGCCCTGCGCATCATCCGCATCACCTGGACGCATATCGACCAGGAACAGAACCACAAGCGCCTCTTCGAGCTGGCGCAGGAGATGATCAACCGCACGGGTCTCTTCCTCAAGGAATACGACACCATCGGTCACAGCCTTCAGCAGGCCCTCGAGGCCTTCGAGAACGGTAAGAAAAAGCTGCAGCCCGGCGGCATGAGCATTGGTACCACCGCCAACAACATACTGAAGCTGGGTGTCGAAAACCGCCGCTCCAACCGCAAGGTCAAGCGGCAGGAGACCGTCATCCCCACCGACTACATCGACAACGCCCTCGACCTTCCCGCCGATAACACGGAGGAGGAATAACCCCAAAGACCCTAAACCCCACATAATATGTATCGCAATCTTCTACCGAGCGAAATCGAGCAACTGGAGCGGCAAGGCAACTACTCCGACGATTGGTCCACCGTGCGTGTGGCTGACCCTTTCCTTGTCAAAAACGTGAGGAACAGCACCCTCAGCAACTGCACCCTCGGCGCCAACGTCACCATCCGTGATGTGCGCCTGCTCTCCGGTTACACGCTGGGCGCCAATGTGACGCTATTCAATATCGGCGAGATGACGGGAGGCGGGACGCCCAAACCTCTCGAAGTGATGAACGAGAACGGCGGCCGCGCCATTGTTCCCTTCGCCGGCATGACCATCAGCGACGCCTATATGTGGGCCCGCTACCGTGGCCGTAAAGCCTTCATGCAGAAACTGGAAGCCTTCATCACGAGTGAGGTCGGAAGTCGGAAATCGGAGGTCGGAGAGTGTTGCAGCATCAAAAATACTACCTGCATCCGCAACGTTGACATCCTCTCCAGTGAGGAGGATCCCACGGTAGTCGACAGTTGCATCACGCTCATTGACGGCGTGGTAGGTTATGGGTGCACCGTGGAACACGGCGTCATCGCCGAGCGCTTCCTGTTGGGCGAGCACGTGCATCTGGAGTTTGGCCTTCGTTTGAACGATACCGTGGTGGGCGACAACAGCACGCTGGCGCGCTGCGAGGTGGGCAACAGCATTATCTTCCCCGCCCACGAGCAGCATCACAACAACTCGTTCCTCATCGCAGCCCTCGTTATGGGGCAGAGCAACATCGCCGCTGGCGGCACCATAGGTAGCAACCACAACTCGCGCACTGCCGACAATGAGATTGTCGCTGGCCGTGGCTTCTGGCCGGGACTCTGCTGCTCGTTCAAGCACAGCAGCCGCTTCGCCAGCTACTGCCTGCTCGCCAAGGGCGACTATCCTGCAGAACTGGACATCACGCTGCCCTTCGCGCTGGTCAACAACAACGTGAGCAAAGACCAGCTGGAAATCATGCCGGCCTACTGGTGGATGTATAACATGTATGCCATGGACCGCAATAGCAAGAAGTTTGCCAAACGCGACAAGCGCGTGGTGAAAGCCCAGCATATTGAGTTCGACAACCTGGCGCCCGATACCGCCGAGGAGATCTTCCGTGGCATCATGCAGCTGCGCGCCTGGATGGCGGCCTCTACGGGCGACACCGTCTATGCCCAGAGGCAGGAGAACAGCCGGCGTCCCACTGTTGTCCTCAAAGCCGAGGAAGGTCTTAAGGCCTACGAGGAGATGCTGATATATTATGCTATGAAAACAGTGAAAGGTGAAAGGTCAAAGGTGAAAGGTGAAAGGTTAAATGACTGGCTCAACATCGGAGGCCAGTTGGTGGCCAAAGCCGACATGGAGCAGCTTATCGCTGATGTGGAGAGTGGCGCTATCGGCAGTTGGCATCAAGTGCACGGTCGTATGGACGCCTTGTGGGAGGCTTATCCCGCCCAGCGCGAGGCCCATGCCTATGGCATCCTCTGCCGTCTGGCAGGTGTGGACGCACTCACCGACGACCTCTGGCAGCAGTATCAGCAGCGCTATACCGAGATACAGAAGTATATAGAAGAGCAGAAGGTCGCCAGCCGTCGCAAAGACGATGTCAACCCCTTCCGCAACATGACCTATTGGGACGACGCCGAGCGAGAAGCGGTGTTGGGATAAAAAAAGAAACGCTCCCGAATTGGGAGCGTTTTTCTTTTTCAAGGATTCGCTTATCTGAAGATTACATGGCGTTGACCTGACGCATGCATTTCGACTTCAGGTTGGAAGCTTTGTTTTTGTGGATGATGCTGCGCTTGGCAAGCTTGTCGATGATGCTGATCATCTTGGGCAGACGCTCGGTAGCCACGGCCTTGTCTTCCAGAGCACGGAAGTCGCGCAGAGCGTTGCGCATAGTCCTGGCGTAGTATCTGTTCTCAACTCTTCTTTTTTCGCTCGAGCGAATTCTCTTTTTTGCAGACTTGTGGTGTGCCATAAATTAATTCTTGTTCTTATTCTTTATACTATTATTTACAATATAATCATTACTCCTCACTTATCACTCTTCACTGATTTTGTACCGCGTGCGGGATTCGAACCCGCGATTTTGAGAATGAAAATCTCACGTCCTGGGCCAGCTAGACGAACGCGGCAGCCGTTTTTTTGCTCAAAATTTCTTTTGAAAAGCGGGTGCAAAAGTACGAACATTTTCCGACATGGCCAAATTTTTTTCAACGCTGTCGGTTCATATCTTTTGTCTTCTACTCGTTATCTGCCTGGAAACGAAAGCCTAAGCGCTTGCCTGTCACCAGCATTTTTTTGTCAAAATTACTCTTCATTTCACCCACAGAAACGAGCTTAACTTCGTCATACGGAGGGGTCAAAAGATCAAAATTGGTGGTATACTCGATAGCCGATTCGACGATACCTTGGACGCTCTCCGGTGTCACCGTCGAGGTATTGAAATTGGTGTAGAGCATGCCCAGCTCACGTTTCCCTTCGATGAAGTAGTGCTTCTCGTTGTTGACAAAGATGCGGCCAATCATATATCCCAGGTCGTTGTCGCGCTGATAGGTGAAGCTGTCGGCCAGGAAGTTGTAGATGTGTATGACGCCGCAATAGCTCCTCCGAGGGTCTTCCCGCACATAGGGTGTCTTCATTACCTGGTGGTCGCGCGAGAACTCGAAGACATTGGTGTGCATCATGAACAGTAGTACGTCGCCGGCGAATGTCACCTCGAACTCGAAGTCGCCACGGTCGGTGAATTCGAATACCACTTGTTTGCCTTCCTCATGGCAGCGTGCGCGGAAGAGTTCGATGAGCTGGCGAGTCTGTGTACGAAAGAGTTCGAAGGTCTCCTTGGTGGAATCGAACACGTTCTTTTTCAGCTCACTCTTGGTGAAGACGAGGTCTTTCAGTGATTCTTTCAGTTCCATAAAGTTGAGTATAAATATTGGGTTAAAGTTTCATTTTCTCGCGTGCGATATCGGGCGTGAGGGTATAGGTGGAGCCCTTGGCGAGCGAGGGGAGGTCGAACATGAGGTCCGTCATGATGCTCTCCATGATGGAGCGCAGGCCGCGGGCGCCGAGGTGGTACTTCACGGCGCGCTCGACCACGAGGTCGAGAGTCTCGGGGGCGAACTCCAGCGTGATGTCATCCATCTTGAAGAGCTCCTGGTACTGTTTGACGAGGGCGTTCTTGGGCTCGACGAGGATGCGGCGCAGTGCGTCGCTGTCGAGGGGCTGCAGGGCGGTGAGCACGGGGAAGCGGCCCACGAGTTCGGGAATGAGGCCGAACTTCTTGATGTCCATGGGTTGCACATACTGCAGCATGTTGTCGCGGTCGAGTTCGGCGCGTGTCTCGTCGCCTTTGAATCCAATGACGTTGCTGTTGAGGCGTGAGGCGATGGCGCGTTCAATGCCGTCGAAGGCGCCGCCGCAGATGAAGAGGATGTTGCGGGTGTCGATGGTGATGAGCTTCTGCTCGGGGTGCTTGCGGCCGCCCTCTGGAGGCACGGAGACGAGGGCACCTTCGAGGAGTTTCAGCAGGGCCTGCTGCACACCCTCGCCGCTGACGTCGCGAGTGATGGAGGTGTTCTCGCTCTTGCGGGCGATCTTGTCAATCTCGTCGATGAAGACGATGCCGCGCTGGCACGCCGCCACGTCGTAGTCGGCGGCCTGGAGCAGTCGCACGAGGACGTTCTCCACGTCGTCGCCCACATAGCCGGCCTCGGTCAGTGTGGTGGCGTCGGCGATACAGAAGGGCACCTTGAGGAGGCGGGCGATGGTGCGTGCCAGGAGGGTCTTGCCTGTGCCGGTCTCGCCGACGAGGATGATGTTCGACTTCTCAATCTCCACATCATTCTTATCGCCATGCTCGGCGTTGTACTTCAGGCGCTTGTAGTGGTTGTAGACGGCCACGGAGAGGACGCGTTTGGCGGCATCCTGACCGATGACATACTGGTCGAGGAAGGCCTTGATATCGGTAGGGACGGGGATGTCCGAATTCTGAATTGTGAATTTCGAATTTTGAGAGGTCTGCCCCTGCTCTTTGAAGATTTTTCCGGCTTGTTCGGAGCAGTCGTGGCAGATATAGCCGTTGAGGCCTGCAAGAAGCATGCCGGCCTGCGAGGCAGGACGGCCGCAGAAAGAGCAGTGTTCTTCGTTGGTGGGTTTCTTGGACATTATCTAGAATGCGTTAATGCGTTAATGTGCTAATCTGTTAGTGTTATAGGAGTTGGTTTTTGGAAGCATCCTGGCGGATGAAGATGAACAGCAGGATGGTGAATGCCAGCAGCGACGAGCCGCCGTAGCTGAAGAAGGGTAGGGGGATGCCGATGACAGGCACGAGGCCCAGCACCATGCCTACGTTGACGAAGAGGTGGATGAAGAGGATGCTGGCCACGGAATAGCCGTAGACACGCGCGAAGGAGGAGCGTTGTCGTTCGGCCATTACGATGAGGCGTTGCAGCAGGATGACATAGAGCACTATCAGCAGGGTGCATCCAAAGAATCCCCATTCCTCGCCCACGGTGCAGAAGATGAAGTCGGTTTCCTGCTCGGGCACGAAGTCGGCCTTGGTGAGGGTGCCGTTGAGGAAGCCCTTGCCTATGATGCCGCCTGAGCCGATGGCTATCTTCGACTGGTTGACGTTGTAGCCCGATCCCTGCAGGTCTTCGGTTTTGTCGAGCAGCACGTCGATGCGCTCACGCTGGTGCGGCTCGAGGATGCTGTTGAAGACGAAGTCGACCGAGAAGACGAAGAGGGCGCAGCTGGCCACCACGATGAGGGTGTGCAGATAGTCGTTGCGGGTGCGTTTGTTGAGCCATACGAAGAGGTAAAGCAGCGCCAATGCCACGAGGATGCCCAGGAGGATGAACTTGTTCACCAGCAGTGCCAGCACGAAGAGGACGATGGCAGAGACGCCGATGACGAGGATGTTGCCTGAGAGACCTTCGCGGTAGAGGGGGAGGACGAAGCCCAGAAAGACCAGCGCGGAGCCGGTGTCGTGCTGCAGGAAGATGAGTGCCGCGGGGATGGCAATGAGTGCCACGGTGACCACCTTGGTGCGCATCACCTTGAGGTCGACGCCGATGGCGGAGAGGTATTTCGACACCGCCAGTGCTGTGGCGAACTTGGCGAACTCCGAAGGTTGGAACTTGAAGGAGCCGAAGTCGATCCACGACTTTCCGCCCTTGGTGACGGTGGCGATGAAGAGTGTGACGACCAGCAGCACCATGACGATGCCGTAGATGGCGTAGGCTGTGTTGGAGAAGACGCGTGGCTCGGTATAGAGGATGATGATGGCCAGCAGGGCGGCGATGGCAATCCAGATGATCTGTTTGCCGTGCTGCACCGAGAAGTCGAACACCGCGGCGTGCTCCTCGTCATAGCCTGCGGCGTAGATGTTCAGCCATCCGAAGAGCATGATGAAGATATAGAGGCCGATGGTCAGCCAGTCGTATTTGGGTTTTTCCTGGTACATTTATCTTTTCCTTTGTTTCTTCACCCTGCGGGTGAGCGGCAGCTTCTGGCAGGGGTTGATTTCTTTGTACATCTTCTCCACGTCCTTGCGCTTCACCTCGCCGTTGAGGTACTTCTCGACGATGAGTCCGGCGATAGGTGCCGCCCAGGTGCCGCCGCCGCCCTGCGCGTTCTCCACATAGACGGCGAGGGCTATCTTCGGGTCGTTCTTTGGGGCGAAGCAGATGAAGACGGAGTGGTCGTTGCCGTAGTTCTCGGCGGTGCCGGTCTTGCCGCAGATGTCGAGACCGTCGACGCGTGCGCGGCGTGCCGTGCCGCCGGGCACATGCACCACGTCGAACATGCCGTCGGCGGCGATGTCGAAGTATTCCTTCTTGATACCTGTCTCGTGGCGTTCGAGGTATTTGTCGTTGCGTATGGAGTCGGGTCCATAGAAGCGCACCACGTGGGGAGTGATATAGTATCCGCGGTTGGCCACAATGGCGGCGAGGTTGGCCATCTGGATGGGCACCACGGTGACCTCGCCCTGGCCGATGGAGTTGGAGTAGATGGTCGAGAAAGCCCAGCGCTCGCGGCCGTACCAGCGGTTGTAGTAAGCCGTGTCGGGGATGTTGCCCGTGGAGAGGCCGCTCTTGGGTAGGTCGATGTCGAGTTTCTGGCCGAAGCCGAAACGCAGCATATAGTTGCGCCAGACGGTGAGGCCGTACTGGCTGTCTTTGTAGATGTTCTTGTACTTGCCTTGCTGGATGACGCGTCGGTAAACCTGGTAGAAGTAGGGGTTACAGCTCATCTTTATGGCCTCGCGCACGGAGCGTGCCGACGGGTGGTTGTGGCAACCCACGAGGCTTTTGTCGCAGGCGAAGCCTGTTTCGGGGGAGATAACGCCCAGGTCGAGGGCCACCATCGACTGTGCCACCTTGAAGATACTTCCCGGGGGGTACTGTCCCATGAGGGCGCGGTTGAGCATAGGCTTTGCCAGGTCGCCGTTGAGCATGAGGTAGTTCTTGCCGCGGATGCGGCCCACCAGCAGGTTGGGGTCGTAGGTGGGAGCCGACACCATGGCCAGCACCTCGCCCGTGGAGGGCTCGAGGGCTACCACGCAGCCGCGCTTGTTGGCCATCAGTTCTTCGGCATAGGCCTGCAGGTTTGCGTCGAGGGTGGTGTAGAGGTTGCAGCCCTCGATGGGCATGGTGTCGAGCTCGCCGTTGCGGTAGGGGCCTATCTCGCGGTTGTGTACGTCGACATGCATGATCTTCTGACCTTTGGTGCCGCGGAGCACCTCTTCGTAGCTCTTCTCCAGGCCGCTCTTGCCGATGTAGTCGCCGCGCTTGTAGTAGTGGTCGCGGTCGAGGTCGCCCTGGTCTACTTCGCCCACGTAGCCCAGCACCTGTGCCGCGATGGGGCGGTCGTAAATGCGCAGCGTGCGCTGCGAGATATAGAAGCCCTTGAAGCGGTACATCTTGTTCTCGAACTTGGCGTACTCCTCCTTGGAGATTTGCTTCATGAAGATGGAAGCCGAATAGGGCGAGTACTTGCGGGCCTTCTCCATGTGCTCGTCGAACTTCTCGCGCGAGATGTTGAGGCAGTGGCAGAAATAGCTGGTGTCGAGGTCCTTCACCATGCGAGGGATGACCATGAGGTCGTAGACGGCCTCGTTGTGGACGAGTAGTTCTCCGTGGCGGTCGTAGATGAAGCCGCGGGCGGGGTATTGGGTGACATTGCGGAGGGACTGCATGATAGCCTTCTCCTTGTATTCTGGGTTGAACAGCTGCAGTATCGCCAGGCGCACTATAAAGAGCACCCCGACGACGAGGAAGATGATCTTCACCACACGGCTGCGGTCTGAGAACTGATTTGACATAGATAATTATTAACGCACCCCTGCGTGTAATATTGTACACCTGCCGAAAAAAATACAAAGGGGGCGGAATGCAAGTCGGGAACGCAGCATATTATTCTCTGTGCAGATTGTGGTTTGTTGGACTTAGCATTGCGATTGCGGTTGGGTTTGGGCTCTCGTGCGACAGGGGGTGAGTGTCCGCCGGGTTTGCTGGCAATGTGAGTATTGGATGAATTATTTTCCTGCATCCAAGAAATTATGTACCTTTGCGTCTCGGAAAAATGGCCTTTCCTTGTTTTTTCGTGGGAAGGAGCAGAAAGGAAAAAGAAGTTTTTGTGGTTATAGGTTTGGCTTAAGGAAAGTTAAATAATGTTAAATTCGTACTTTTTTTCATACCCTTGTAGATAATTGCACAAAAAAAATCCTATTTTATAGTAGAAGGTTGCGGAAGTCGAGAGCAGAAAGAGATAACTCTTTATGCCGAGATGAAGCAACGAACGTGGAACGAAACGTTTCTGAATGACAATAGAAGACCGGCAGAAATACGAGCATTTCTATGGTCTGATTGAGCGGCACAAGGCACTAGTGGAGAGGCTGTGTATGCGCCGTGCATCAGGCGATAGCTGTTATTGTGCCGAGTTGATACAAGAATGTTATATCAGTATATGGAAACACGAAAAACAAATCAGCGCCGACATACATCCGTTGCAGGAGACGATGTGGATATATTGGCTGTGCCGCAATGCCTTCTCGCGTTTACGTTTCCTCCAACGCACACATCTCTATGCCCCCCTCGACGAGAGTATGGCCGACACTATCGCTACTACGGACAACCTAACCCAGATACGCGACTATATCGAATCCCTCGCCACAATACTCAACTCTCACGAACGCCGAGCCGTTGAGCTGATGGCAGAGGGTTATACCCCTGACGAAATGGCACGAGAGCTCGGCATCAAAACCCCCAGCGCCACCCAACTCCGCTACCGCATCATCGCCAAGCTCCGCCGACATTACAAGACAGAAAATAAAAATAACAAGCAATGAAAACATATCAGTCTTACCCCACATTGCAGCCCCTCACGACTGAGGATCTCGCCTATATCCAAGCCCTCGCCGCCGAGCATTCCGTGGGCCTCGAACGCCGTTGCGCCCGTTACCGTCGCCGAGCCAACTACCGCCGTGTCTCAGTCGCGGCCTGTCTTTTTGCAGTCTTCGCCTTCGGTGCCGATACCGCCTATGCGCAGCCACCGCTCTACACCGAGAAAGCCATCGTTGGCGACACCACCGCCAGCCAGGCCTCCGATACCATAAACACAATGCTTAACCTGCTGTGAGCAATCTTAAGCACATAAAACGTTTCTGGATGTGGGTGGGCATTGCTCTCCTCGTCGAACTGGCCGTCTTCACCCTTTGGAAGAGGTGGTACTGGTTCTTCCCCACCCATGCCGTCAGTGAGGTCTACACCAGATATGCCGGCACCGACGGCCTCAACGTTGTGTTCTTCAAAGACTTCCAAATCAATGACACCACTTTTTTGGATGTCACACTCATCGAAGCCAAAACCGACTCCGCTTGGACAATACTACAATCTGATTTCAATATTCCAAAGCTGGATTCCACACTCTTAGAGTTCGTAGTAGACAAAGAACATATTGTTACATCTTGTATTGCCGCAAAGCACATCCCCGACAATCAATTTCCCTTGGGCAATAGTGTATTGCTTTTCTCATATCATCAAAAGGCAGTATGTGTATTCCATGCTTTAAATGAGAGACAGCAATACGAAGTGTTGCACCATAATCTTAAGAAACAATATATTGGTAAATAAAGACTAATACTAAAAACAATAAAATGAAGAAATCTGTTATTTCAATTGCAATGTTTGCAATTTTGGCATCCATGACAGTTGGCTGCCAGAAAGAAGACTATGTAGAGCCGCAATCCGATGTTGCGGAAATCGGCACCGTACGTACGGTGAGCTACGCCGTTGACGGCGTAGCTCACCAAATCACCATTATAGGTGATGATGCGTGGAATGATTTCCTGCATCGAATGTTGGCGTTGTGCAGGGAAGGACATGAAGTGTTCTTCCGCGATGCTAAATCACCTCTTCTGGGTGTCAAAGAAACATTGACGTATTCTGCCAAAACCGAGGCCGAAGCCATAGCGTGGTGTGATGCAAAATTTAAAGAGGGCTATAATGTTGGCATGCAGTACGACAAGGACGAGCAGGTGTATAAGTGTTATGCCACCCGCTAAATGATGCATTAGGTGTCATGACTATACCTTTCATCTGACACAACTCCACGCGATACGTCGTGCAGTCGCGTGGAGAATCAAAAAGAGAGGGTGCAGTGCGGAGAAGAATCTGAAACCTTGGAACCGTCGAAGATTCTACCCTGCCACTCGCACCCGGGAAACATAGAGCCGTCCAGCCCTATGCGCTGTCAGTTGCATCCGCAACCGACATCTCTTATAACGAGCACCCTCTCTTTTTATTGTCTGGCACACCAACCATTCAGTCCAATGGACGCCCACTACGCCCAAGCCTATTAGACCCACAATAAAAAGAAATGATATTATGAAGCAATTATACAAGCTCATCCTAATCACCTGCCTCCTGTTCCCCTATGCCGTGGCATGGGGGCAGCCCGGCAGCCAGCCACGGTTCGCTTTTGTGGCCTCCAACACCTCCGGCAATATAACCTTGCGGCGTGTCACCAATTTCAATCCCTCTGTCAGTCTGTCCGACACCGCGCTGGCTTTCGCCATCGACAGCCTCCGCACAGACGGCACAGCCACCATCGTTACCGTCTATGAGACCGATGCCGACAGCACCGTTGGCCTGTGGCAGATTGGTAGCAACGGCAACCGCGCCCTTTGGCTCAACTCGCAGCGCGTCAGCTATGACAATTTCGCCATCACCTACCGCCGCTCCACCGAGCATGGCGTGGTCATCCATACCATGCGCTACCAATACCCCGCCATCGACAGCAACTATAATGGTCACGACACGCTCTACCTTGGCCGCGAGGGCGACACCTTCGGCGACAAAAACCTCTGCGCCTTTCTCTATTTCCCAGGCCAAATCAGCAGCGCGTACCAGCGTCAGCTGGAGTCCGCCCTCGCCGTCCGTTACGGTGCTCTCCTCCACGGCCCCTATGTTAACAGTCGTTTCGATACGCTCTGGAATCCGCTCGCCGATGATAGCCTCTACAGTTTCGGTGTCTGTGGCATCGGGCGCGACGACAGCCTCTCCCTTTCCCAGCCCCGTAGCGTTATCCGCAATGGTATATTGACCCTCGAGGCTGTCACTCCGCTCTCCGACCTCGAACACATAATGCTGGGTTGCGATAGCAACGCGATAGACCTAAGCGACGAGACAGTCATAATTGATACTGTCTCCTATATCGCTGTAGCCCGCCAGTGGAAACTCCGCTCCCACACTAGTTGCTCCCCTTTGCAAGGGGAGCTGTCCGAAGGACTGAGGGGTGAAATATCCTCCATTGTGCGCCTCTCGGTCGACCTCCCCCTTCCCGCCGAGGCCATCCGTCTGATGATTGTCTCTTCCGATGGCTCGGTCATCCTCAGCCCCGACACGGCAAACGCTTTCACTCTCACAGCCGTCAATGGCGAGGACTATTACATTTCCCTCCTCGTCAACCCCTCCGCCCTTCCCACAGGAGCCAAAGGCACCAAAGGCCATAGCAGCGAGGGTGAGACCGCGTCAAACGACACTGACACATTTACACATTCAAGCAATCACACATTCTCCGTTTCTCCCAATCCCACCTCCGGCCACTACACCCTCCGTGTCACCCAACCCGACGACATCATCAACATCCGTGTCGTCGATGCCAATGGCCGCATTGTCGAGCAGCACTCCACCACCGAGCCGCTCTCGCATTATACTTACAATGGCCATCTCTCCGCCGACGGCATCTATTATGTCACCGTCACCAGCAATGGTCGCCAGCAGACAATAAAATTGATTGTAGTACGTTAATAATCATATAATATATATGAAAGGTTTCATACAATATATAGCGGCATCCCTGCTCGTTTTCTCGGCATTTGTGGGATGCACCCCGCAGGCTCGCCAGTCGGCTATGCGACCTGTGACCGCTTCTCCCATGGAAGAAGCGGGTGTCGATGCTTTGGTTGCATCGGCGACCACCGACACCCTCCATTTCCACACTCAAACATCCTCTTTCTCAAATAATCACGTTTCCTCTCTTGTCGGACGCCAGCAGGTCAAAACCTCCGCACCCGCTGTTGTCACCGCCAACAATGTCACCCTCCTCATCGATAGCGGCGCCGTGAGCCACGATGTGCAGATCTCCATCGTGGCCACCACGGAGGAGAACTCCGGCGAGATACCCGCCAACATGGCAAACCTCACCGCCGACGGTGCCGTCTACCGTATGCTCCCCGACGGACAGCAGTTCGATAAGGACATCACCATCGCCATGCGTTACGACAGCACCGCGCTGCCCTACGGCTACACCGCCGACGACATCTACACCTTCTTCTACAACGAGCAGACCCGCATGTGGCAGCAGGTGGAGCGCGACAGCGTCGACACGCAGAACCAGATTGTCTATTCCCGCACCAACCACTTCACCGACTATATCAACGGTGTGCTCAAGGTGCCGGAGAGCAGCGACGCTATGGCCTATACGCCCACCAGCATCAAGGACCTAAAGGCCGCCGACCCGTTGGAGGACATCACGTTGATAGCGCCGCCCGAGGCCAACAACCAAGGCACCGCCAATCTCACCTATCCGCTGACCATCCCCGCCGGTCGTCGTGGCATGCAACCTCAACTGGCTGTCTCCTACAACAGCGCTGGCGGTAGTGGCATCCTCGGCCTCGGCTGGAGCCTCCCCGTCAGCGAAATCAGCGTGGATACCCGTCGCGGTGTGCCGCTCTTCGACGCCAACAATCAAACAGAGACCTACACCCTCGACGGCGAAGTGCTCGTCACTGCCTTTACCGACAATAACGGCTTCCTTCACCTCAACAAACCCGCCTACGCCACCCAGTGGAAACCTCGCGACCTCAGTGGCCAGCTTCAGTTCTATCCCCGCGTCGAAGGCGCGTTCCGCCGCATCGTCCGCCACGGCACCACCACAGCCGACTATTATTGGGTCGTAACCGACAAAAACGGCACAAAGTATTTCTACGGCGACTCCGACGCTTCCCGTTTGAAAGATTCCCATGGCAACATTGCCCGATGGTGCCTCTCCCGTGTCACCGACACCTACGGCAACGAGATGTACTACACCTATTCTCCACGCACCTACTACGCCCCCAACAGCACCAACGCCAGCCGTCAACTCCTGTTGCAGCACATCAATTATACGGGCCATAAACCCACGGGCGAACCCGGGAAATACACAGTCCATTTTGTCTATGCCGCCCAGGACAAGCTCGATGCCGTCACCTCTGCCCGTTTCGGTTTCCTCGAAGCCGATGCTGCTCTGCTCGACCATATCGTTGTCGACTACGACGGCCATCCCATAAAGTATTATGTTTTCGGCTACAAACAGGGGGCCTTCGGGCGCACGCTCCTATGCAATATCATTGAGGCCGATCCCGAGACGTTCTCGTCGGCTTGCTCCGATTGCTCCGGTGCCGTCAACGAGGGCCACAGTAATTATCACGTACCTGATATCACCTTCTGCGGCGACCCTAAAACTTTCGACACCATCCCTTTCTTCGATTTCTGCATCTCCGACTCCGACTATTATTCCGACCATGGCATCTTTGGCGACACGTTAAATACCCCCGTTTTCTCGCGCGATGTCTACAGCCGTTGTTCCGAAATGGATTCCACCTGTGTCCATCCGGCCTATACCGAACACCGTTTTTCCTATTCTGGTGTGCCGCTTTTCATGCTTTCACCTACGGAGTATATCACCAATGCCGACAACACTCAGGATGATGTGCATGGCCCGCTGTTCCTTGTCAGGGGCACCCCCGGACCCATCGAGGGTTCTGGCACCCGCTCGTGGAATATCGGCGGCGGCCTTGATGTCGGTTTCGGATGGAACACTTTCCTCAAGTCTATCACCCTCGGCGGCAGCTACACCTATTCCAATAGCAAGTCCGAAGGGCTGGTCTCGCTCATCGACCTCAACGGTGACGGCTTCTCCGACAAGATTTATAAGCGTGGCGACAATGTCTACTATCGCTTGCGCGACAGTCTCAACCACCGCCGCTTCCTCGCCGAACATCTGATTGCCGGCGTTTCCGATTTCCTCTACTCCTCCAGCACAGGCAACTCGTGGGGCGTCGAAGGCAGTGTGGGTGCTGGCGGCGTGGGGGTCGGTTTCGGCCTCAACTGGTCCGACGGCAACAGCGCCACCACCACCTATTTCAGCGATATGGACGGCGACGGCCTCCCCGACCTCGTGCAGAATGGTCAGGTGTTCTACAACCGCATCTATGAAGATTCCGTCAATGTGTTCCAGCCCGCCGCAGCAGGAGTCGAATATGTGGTTGTCTCTTCCTGCGGTCGCAGCGACACTGTCTATATTGGCGAGCCGGTCGACGAATCGCTGTTCGCCGATTTCATAGATTCCACCTCTTGCGATACTATCTATAAGGATGGCGAAATTGCGGAAATCCATTGTACCCCCTATGTCTTTCCGCGCCCCTACACGCCGAACCTCGAAAACGTGCGCTTCTGGCAGGCTCCACAACCAGGCTACGTGCATATCACCGACTCCGCACGTATGCTCCCGTCCACAATGGCAAATGGCGACGGCGTACGGCTGCTGGTGCAGTACAATGGACATATCGTCAACTGCGATACCCTGCTCCCTAATGCCGATACCTCGTTCCTCGATACGGTAATATATGTTACTACGGGCAAGAGTATCTATTTCCGTGTTCTCTCTATGGATTCCCGCACCGCCGATCGCCTGATGTGGAATCCTACCATCGCCTATTGCGACAGCCCCGAAGACACGGCGGCTTGGCAGGGTACCAACAACGTCGGACAGGAGGAATACCGCTACTCCTACGAGAAGGATTTCCTGCTCAGCGGCCTCCAGAAGATAAAGATGCCGTTCGATGCCGATGTGCATATCGAGGCAACGGCCTACGACCGTTCATGCTCCTCTCCCGCCAGTTATGCCGAACTTCAGGTGCTGGTGAACGGTGGCAACGTACTGTACATCCCCATCAGCGGCACTTCTTCCACCGACTCGATAAATCTTCCCTTGAATAAGTGGGATTCCATCCAGGTGCGTATCGTGGCCGACGGCGACATCAACTGGAGCAATATCGAATCCCAATGCCGTATCTATCTCACCCACAACAACGCCACCGACAGTGATTCCCTCTTTGCCTGTGTCGATACCCTCAGCTACGACGACAGCACCGTCTATTTCTTCGATTATTACCCGCAAATCCAGAAGTTGGTCTACTCTTGGAATGACGATCCCAATACGTTCTATATGTACGAGAACTACGATAAGGAAACTTATTCCAAGTTCGGCACTATGTACCGCCATTGGGGACAGTTTGCCTATAAAGCCCCGAACAATTATGACGACATTCTGCATGAGTCATTGCTGAATACCAGCGATCTCTCTTCTATACAGACACAGGGTCAATCGTCTTATGAGGGAATCAGTGCTGGTGTTGGCATGACTTTTAATGATGAAAACCAAGAGTCAACGTCTGACATAGGAGGTTTACCCACTTACAACCCTCTTGCTTCCTCGTTCTTCGTCATGCAGCCCGACTTCAAGCACAATTGCTGGTATGCCTACAGCGACTATGCTTTTATCGAGCGTTCTATGCTCTCCAATGTGCCGCACCCCGCAGCGGGTATGACCATCGCACAAATCGACAGCACCGAATATGCGAGCAGTATGCCTGTCTATACGCCGGGGGCTGTGGCGGTGAGCAAACTGTCGTTCAACAAGAGTTTCGGCATAAGCGGGAATGTGAGCGCCAGCATTGCGGGCTATGGCGTGAACGGTAGTGCTGGCTTCACCAAATCCAAGTCCCGTCAGCTGGCCGACATGCTCGACCTCAACGGCGACGGGCTGCCCGATGCGCTCTCCGAGACTTGGGCGCAGTACACGCAGCCTTTCGGCGGCCTCAGCCACAGGATAGGCTCTATCTTCAACGACTCCCGCTATTGCGAGTATTCGCTCGATACTGTCAGGAATGGCTCTTATGGCGGCAGCGCAATCTTCATGCGCCCGCAACCGGCCAACAGCCCGCGCCATGCCTCCAAGTCTATCTCCGGCAATGTCGGCTCCAACATCGGCCGCACCCGCGGACACGGCAACAGCAACACCACTTGGGTCGACATCAACGGCGACGGCCTGCCAGACAAAGTCTATAGCGACGGCCATAATCTCTACTACTATCAGAATGTGGGCTACGGCCTTCTGCCTCGCACACTCTTCTCCGACGGCAAGGCTCGCCACTCCTCCAGCATGGGCTTCTCCGGCAGTGCCAGTTTCGGCGCAGCATACGAGCAACTGCTCCAGTATTTGAAGTATAACAATGTGCTCAACGTGAGTATCACCGCCGGACTTGGCCTCTCTTCTTCAAGCAATGCTACCGATGTCCTCACCATCGACCTCAACGGTGACGGTCTGCCCGACCGCCTCGAAAAGCACGGCTCAGTCTATTATATCCAGTTCAACAACGGCAACGGCTTCGTCTCCTCCAATGCGGTGCTTCATGTCACCAAGAGTATCGACAATGTTTCCTACACCACCGACCTCACGGGGGCTGTCACCGCTGGCGTGACCTTTGGTTTTATCCCAATCAAAATCGAAGGCAATCCCAAGGGTGGCCTCTCTCGCAGCCTCAGCAGCACCGAGGCGCAGTGGGCCGACATGAACGGCGACGGCATCCCCGACTATATCTGGAACGCAGGTAACGGTCGCATCGGGGTGCGCTATTCTCATATTGGCGAAGCTAACCGCCTCACGCGGGTTTCCCTGCCGTCAGGCGGCACCTACCAGATGTCCTACGCCCTCAACGACGACGGCCCCGAAAGCAATATGCGCCACTATGTGATGTCGTCGCTCACGGTCAAGGACAACCGCATGCAGGCCCCCGACCTGCACCGCTCGTTCCAATATACCAACCGCTATTACGACCGTATCGAGCGCGAGGACTACGGCTATGCCGAAGTGGTGACCATAGAGGACAGCGCTTCGCTCCCCGACTACCGACACACCGTCCGCCAGTTCCACAACCAGGACTACCTCTTCCGTGGCCTCTGCCACAGTACCGCAGTCATCGACGGAAGCAATCAGGACACCCTTTCCGCTACCCGCCACGAGTACCGCCTGTTCGAGATTGCCTCCGGCGACCTCATCCCCGGCTCCGGCCCGGGATGCTACGGCGACGGTTTTCCCGCAATGCTTTCCGACAGCACGCTCTACTACGACGGAGGAGAGCGACAGATTGTTTCTCGTCTGCGCTTCGGCTATACCGACCTCGGCAATATCGACACGGTCTACGACGACGGCGCCCTCAACGACCTGAGCGACGATTATATTGCCGCCACCGTTTACGGCTATCTGCCCGACTATATCTCTGTCGTGACCGACGAACATGTGTTCCACGGAAGCAATACTTTCCGCTACCGCAAAGCCACCCACTACCCCACGGGCGACATCCGGACGCTCACGTTCCATAATAACGCCAGTGGCGATGCCGTCTACGATTTCAAATACGACATCTACGGCAATATTGGATATTGGGAACAGCCCGAAAACCGTAACGGCCAGCGCTTTTCTATTAGATATGATTATGACCCGGAGATACATTCTTTGCCGATAATGACGTCCAATGCCTACGGCCTTGCCTCTTATGCCAAGTACGACTACCGTTGGCAGAAGCCTGTCTGGACTGAGTCGGTGAACGGCGCACGCTCCGAATACCACTACGACAACCAAGGTCGTCTGTCCGAGCTCTACGCTCCCTTCGAGTACGGCTCTCCTCACCCTACCATCCGCTATGTGTACTACGACCGCTACCCGCAGACCGATGCTTTCTGGCGTCATTGCCGCCTCTGGGCACGGACACTCAACGACAACAACGGAGCTAACTATATCGGTACCGTCACCATCAGCGACGGCCTCGGCCGCCCGCGCATCGTGAAGAAGGAGGCCGACGTGAACGGCCAGCCTATGCGCATCGTCAGTGGCTACACCGAACTTGACGCACTCGGTCGCAAAGTCCGCGAATATCACCCCGACATGGAAGCCCTCAGCACCCCCGACTCGACCTTCAACTCTCCACTTTCCACTCTCAACTCTCAACTATTCTACGACCGTCTCGACCGCGTAACAAAGACCGTTTACCCCGACGGCACTTTCTCCACGTCTGATTATACTGTCGGCAACGATGCCGACGGCATCCTGCGCCTCGAAGTGGAGACTACCGACCAGAACGGACATACCTCCTATATCTTCTCCAATGTTCGTGAGCAGAACACCACCACCATCGACCCCCTCGGCGCGACAACGGTGTTCCACTACGACAATATCGGCCAGCTGCAGGAAAGCATTGACCCGGAAGGGCACAGCACATACCATGCATACGATATGCTCGGTCGCCGCACCGACCGCATCCATCCGTCAGCGGAGCATACCCGCTGGGACTACGACCCTGCGGGCAACATGCTCCGTCAGACACAGAACGACGGACAATGGATTGAATACGAATACGAGTATAACCGCCCTGTCCACATCAAGTATTCCGACCGCCCATGGAACAATGTGTGGTACAAATATGGTGGTTCCGGAACAGAGGCTGGCCGCGTCGTCTGTCAGCAGGATGCCACGGGCGTACAGCAGTTCCACTACGATTTCATGGGCAACGTGGATACCAACTGGCATACCTATGTACAGCCACATTCGTCCAGCACCCTTTCTCTGAAGACCGCCTGGCGTTACGACAGCTGGGGCCGTGTGTTGAATATCACCTACCCCGACCGCGAGAAGGTGGATTACCGTTACGACTTCGGCGGCCTGCTCTACAGCATCGACGGCTACAAGAATGGTCATGTGGGTCACACGCTCTATATCCGCGAAATCCTCTACGACCACTTCGGACAGCGCACACAGGTCATCGATGGCGACGATGTGAAGACCACCTACGACTACAACCCCGCCACTCGTCGACTGGCACATCTGATGAACTATTCCAGCGTCACAGGGGAAACGCTTCAGGATAATCTTTATTATTACGATGCTGTCGGCAATATCGACTCTATCCGCGACAACGGACGCAACCATCGCGTTCAGACCTACAAGTACGATGATGCCAACCGCCTCGTTCGTTCCACTGGCAGCATGACACAGGAATATTCGACAGCCCTGCCTTATAGCTACGAATCCGGTTATAAGTACAGCCCCGCGGGCAGGTTTTTGAACAAGTATGTCGATAGCAAACGTCTCAGCACGTCAATGGGGTCTTACCCGGTACGCTACGATAACGAGTATTCCTACACTCACCCCAACAACCCATACGCCGTAACCCATATTCAGGATGCCTATGGTGCGCATTATGACTTCAGTTGGAGTGCCAATGGAAATCTGGATAAGTCTTACGCTTATGCCACCCATACCGACCGACGCCTCTGCTGGACCGAGGACAACCGCCTACAAGCCTTTATGGAACGAGGCGAAGAAGGCGGCATCGCAGCCTGGTACAACTATTCTGCCGACGGCGAGCGTAACATCAAGCTCACCTCGCCCCGTCTGAACATTCAGCAGAACGCTTCGCTGTTCAGCAACCCGCCTTTGGTCTACCCCACGCTCTATGCCTCCTCGCTGGTGACACTGACCAAGCAAGGCTATACCAAGCACTACTTCGAGGAAGGCCGTCGTATCTGTAGCAAGATTGGCGGCGGTATGCAGGGCAATGTGACTGTAGAGGAGATTGACAGCCGTGTGCCGGAGTTGACCTACAACTATGATGATCAATTCCATCATCAGTACGACGGCATTCGTCACACATTCAGTGAATGTGTCGAGGCCGACCCACAAATCATTGATGGCGTCAATCTGCACCACATGCTCGTTGAGAGGGAAGTCCAGCGCGACGAGGACGAACCCGCCTTCTTCTACCACGGCGACCACCTCGGCAGTGCCGCCTATCTGACGCACCGTGGCAGTGTCATCCAGACGCTGAACTACTTGCCGTATGGTGAAGATTGGGTGGAGTATAACTTCTTCCACCCCGACGACACCACCCGCCTCGGCATCTACCGTTTCAACGGGAAAGAGAAGGACTACGAATCCGGCTTCCACTACTACGGAGCAAGGTATTACTGGGGCGAGGTGCTGACGGGGTGGTTGAGTATAGACCCATTAGCCGATAGTCTGCCTAGTATTTCATCATATGATTATTGTTTGAATAATCCAATTGTCATGGTGGATATTGATGGGAATATTCCTATTATACCAATCATTTGGGCTATATATGAGATAGGCTCGTCCATATACGACGCTTATGAAACAGCTAATACAATAACGAATCCCAATGCCACAACGGCTGAAAAAATATCAGCTAGTACTGGTTTTTTTATTGGGTTATTTGTCCCGGGAGGAGGATATAGTAAAGTTCTAAAAGAAGGAACAAAATTGTCAGAAAATACAATTAAAACGTTTACGCTTAATTCAGGAAGGATAACCTCTAAGTTGGCGGCCAGTAAACCTATGCAAAATCTTGCCAATAAACTATTAAAGTATTCAAAAGATGGAAATCTCCCGACACCAAAGAATAACCCAGAACAATTTATTAGAATAAAAGGATCAAAAAATTGGAAGCATAAGGAAACTGGAGCAATTTATAGCGAATCCCCGTCAAGCCACAAAGGAAAAGAAAAAGGGGAGTATAAAATATTTCCTGCTGGAACAAAAGAAAGTGAATTTGGAACAGCAAAAGAATCAGGTAAAAGAATTACAATAAATAAAGACGGAGAAATATTGGGGACTTGAATATGTTTTACTTTGAAGATTCATTTAATAAATCAATCATTTTATGGAAATGCGCGTATTACTCTAACGGAGATAATATTCGTGATACATTATGGGATGAGTTCCATAGAGTGGATAACGCCATGTTTAACAACAATGAATGCAACGATTGGGATAAATGTATGCCATGGGCCATATATTCCGTATTAACTAGACGGTGTTCCTCTTGTGGTGTAAAAGTTGGAGAAATTATTGTCTCTGAATTTGAAGAACAATTTTGTGCTAATTTTACACATGACAATTATGAACTAGACTTCAAGAATGAGTATATGGGATTCCGTGACAACAATTTATCAAGACTAAAAACAATTGAATACCTGAATCAGTTTGACATCCATTTCCTTGACATGAGAGACCGGAAGCTGAAAAAAAATAACAATTAAAACATCAAAATTATGTACAAACAAATCAAAAAAGTAACCATGCTGCTTTTCGTGGCAGCCACAATGTTCACATTTTCGTCCTGCAACAAGGACAACAACGACGATAACCCCTCCAGCGGCGGTGGCGGCAGCTCCGCCAACTACCCCGAATCAATTTCCCAAACCCACTGGGAATGGGGTAGCCAAACTGGTTCGGAAGCCATAAATGGCTTTAATAATGTAATAATCCGATTTTCGCAAACGGGTAATCAGGCTAATGTCACCATGCACAAACTTGACTACTCGGCCAATCGTTACCAAGGGACCTACACTTATTCTTCGGGGAATGGAACAATGGCGTTGGAGGATCGGGATTCGCATGAGCCTGCCTCTGCTACATTCTCCATCAACGGCAATACGCTGACATTAAAGATGAACGGTGCCTCCTACCCACTCACCAAACAGTAATCCCTTCAGAAAACCCTCACCTCCCCCAAGGGTGCGATAACAAGTTTCCACTACGACAATATCGGTCAGCTGACAAAAACCATCAGTCCCGACAACGATAGCACCATGCATTACTACGACCTCCTCGGCCGCCGTACCGACCGCATCCATCCCTCGGCAGGTCACACCCATTGGGATTACGACCCTGCAGGCAACATGATCCGTCTGACACAGAACGACGGACAATGGATTGCATATGAGTATGATTTCAACCGTTCCACCCACATTGAATATTCCAATCGTCCGTGGAACAATGTGTGGTTCGAGTACGGACCCGGCGGCAGCGGTGACATTGCCGGCCGCATCTTCCGCCAGCAGGATGCAACGGGAGTACAGGAATTCCACTATGACGCCATGGGTAACGTCATCTTCAACCGCCACACCTACGTCCAGCCCCATAGCCCGAACACCTTCACGCTTACCACACAGTGGCAATACGACAGCTGGGGACGCATACAGAACATCATTTACCCCGACGGCGAACAGGTGAACTACAACTACGACTTTGGTGGCATGCTCTACAACATACAGGGCGACAACACCTACATCAAGACAATACTATATGACCATTTTGGCCAGCGCACTTCGATGGTGGATGGCGATGGCATCAAAACATCCTACACCTACGACGCCGCCTCACGTCGGTTGATACACCTGCGTGACAGTTCTTATGTCACTGGTGAGTTGCTACAGGACAACACCTACACCTACGACAATGTGGGCAACATCATCTCCATCCAAGACAGCGGACGCAACCAACGCTTCCAGATTTATGAATACGACAATGCCGACCGGCTGATGCACTCGGAAGGCAAGATACCGTATGAGTATAGCACGTCTCTTGCGTACGACTACAGGAGCGACTATCGATACTCTCCTGCCGGCAGGCTGAAATACAAGTTCGTCCACAGCAAACGCTATAATAATGCCTTGGGAGATTATGAGGTAAACTACGCCAACAACTACCAATACGACAATCCAAACAATCCCTTTGCCGTAACAGCGATACACGGCGACGAAAGCCCCGACTACGGATTCAAGTGGGACGACAACGGCAACCTGCTTTATGCAGATGGCGGCGAGCCCTATTCCAAACGCCAACTCTGCTGGACCGAAGACAACCGCCTGCAGGGATTTATGGAGACTGGTGATGAGGGCGGAATAGCAGCCTACTACAACTACACCGCCGACGGCGAGCGCAACATCAAGTTAACTTCGCCCCGTCTGAACATGCATCAGAACGCTTCGCTGTTCAACAACCCGCCGCTGTTCATCCCCACACTCTACGCTTCGCCGCTCATCACGCTGACTCCCAAAGGCTATACAAAGCACTACTTCGAGGAAGGTCGTCGCGTGTGCAGCAAGCTTGGCGGCTGGTTCCTCTGGCGTGTGCCGGCGGATGATATCCTCAAACCCGTAGAAGAGGTAAAGGACAACTACGAGGAGCAACACAATCAGCAGCGTCAAGGTGTCCATGAGACCTTCGGCAAATGTATCGGAGCATGGCCGGAGCTGATTGACAAATACGACCTCCTCAAGATGCTCCTGAAATATAAAGAAGAGGAGAAGAATTTCTACTACCACTCCGACCACCTCGGCAGCGCCGCCTACCTGACGTCGGGAGGCGATGTAACCCAGACCTTGAACTACCTCCCCTACGGAGAGGATTGGATTGATGTCCAAAACAACATGGACCCCCGCCTCGGCCAGTACACTTTCAACGGGAAAGAAAAGGACCACGAAAGCGGCTTCCACTATTACGGCGCAAGGTACTATTGGAGCGAGGTGCTGACGGGATGGCTATCGGTTGACCCGATGATAGATAAATATTCCTCCATTTCCCCCTATGCTTACTGCGCCTGGAATTCCGTGAAACTGCTTGATCCGGATGGAAAAGAAGCGGCTCCTCCCGATATATGGACGAGGATTAATCCTGTTATTTCTAAGAAAATGTTTGTGGGATGGGATATTAAAATTAGCAATTGTTTTACTATGGCTCAAAAACAAATGGGGAAGAAAGGAGTAAAGGGTGGATATATAAAGTATAAAATTTATGATGAAAAAGAAGGAGCAAATAAAAAAAACACAGAGAAGGCTGTTAACTATATTAATCAAATTCTTGAAGCAGGAAATCCTGTAATGGTAGGGGTTGATAATAAAGATGGATTTGAAGAATCCAATGGTGATAAATCAACAGATCACTGGATTGTTATTGTTGGCCGAGGGAATGATAATAAAGGGAATTATTTTCTATTTTATGATAATGCAACACCACATGGAGAATCCGGTGCTAGTGATAATAATAGGTTGTATTATGATGCGGACTCTGGAGAAATAAAAGGAAGGGCTGATGAGAAAAGGAATAGTTATGCGGCTAAGCGGCGAGACTACATTATAACACAGGTTATGGCAACAACTGGAGTGAAAAAAGAAGAAAAAAAGAAAGGAACAAACAATGATTAAATTTAATCCAATTTTAACGAGCATACTCGTTCTATTTAATTGCGTTTTTTTTACCGACCCAGACAATTCGCTACTTGCAGATAGCATTGAACGTAAATATTTAAATAATCTTCCCGTTACTTATGAGGGATTTGGCAAAACTGTCTGCGATAGCATTTTCGATAATTCATTGAATAGATACGTAAAATTTTATACGGCTTTGGATTTTAGTTTTAATAATCATCGATATTATCTTCCGATTGTAGATTCAATTAAATGTGTCAAGCTACTGGATAAGCATTTCGGGGATACGTTGTTTGTCAATATGGTTCTTCTAGATGCAACTTCCTGTGATTCGGATTGCCTATTCATAGATGGTAATTGTGCATATATCACTCAAATTTCTGATAAAAAAGATTAGAATAATCTACAGCAAAGTTTCTTAACAAGTATAATCCTTCGATAAATCTATAAAACATCAAACTTATGTACCAAAACGTCAAAAAATCACCATACAGCTCTTTTTAGCAACTACAAAACACCGATGACCACAAAGAATGCACATATAACCCAAGCCAATGAAGCGTCTAGGGGGGGGCTCCCCCGGCTTCCTCGGCATCTAGGTACTAACCCGGAAAAATAATCGACACTTGAATCAACTGGCACATAACACCGTCCCGCAAATCCATGCTGTTTCGTGGCCTTTTTCCTCGTCGAATTCCAACGGGAAAGAAAAGGACCACGAAAGCGGCTTCCACTATTACGGCGCAAGGTACTACTGGAGCGAAGTGCTAACAGGGTGGCTGAGTGTTGACCCGATGATGGACAAGTATCCGAACATTTCCCCGTACAACTATTGTATGTGGAATCCGGTGAATCTGGTGGATCCTGAAGGCATGGACACGATATTCTCTTTTGCCCTTAATTCCAATGATAAGGAACAAAATCGTAAAAACAAGTCCATTCTACAATGGATGAGAAATTTGGGAGATAACCCCAATCTATTTCTGATTTCTATGCATGGAAATCCTTCTACAATGGAGTATGTAAATAATAACAATGGCAGGTCCCCAGATGATGTCATTCAAATGGATGCAAAAAAATTGGCAAATATAATAAAGTCAGGTTGGAATTTGTATACAAATAATTCAAGTAATAATCAACAGACATTATTCATTCTATATAGTTGCGAAACAGGTAATGGTGACGATTGCCTTGGTCAAAATCTATCAAAAGAGCTTCCGTTATCGATTGTTTTTGCTCCAGTAGGTTCTCTTTTCACATATGAAGAAGGGCAGAAAATAGATAATGCAGAGGCAATAAATATTGGAACTCGGCAAAAACCTATTATAAAAAAAGGAGCACACCGAGAATGGGGAATTTTCATGAATGGCAAATTAGTGATGACATTCTCTCATCCCGCACCGCAGGCCTGGATCAACAAGTGTGGCGGAATAAACAACGTCATTAAGATGGTAAACAATATATACAAATCAAACAAAGCTCTTAATAAAATCATTCATCATGAAAACAAAAAAAATTAAAGTAATTTATGCCTTGTTATTAGTCGGTACAATAGGGTTATCTTGCTATTCGATTTTTCAATGGCAAGAATATTGGCAGAGAAATGTCGATTTGGTTGATTCTATTCAACAGGCCAACATGGGGAAAGATGTACTCCATGAAATGGATGTAATGGTATTGAGCGGAAATGACAGCGCATACATGAATTGTAACCAAAATCTAAAGTGGTTGTCTTCCAGAGACTACATATTGTATTGCTATATTTTTGCCATCAGGGATAACAATGCCATGGCGGGGCTTAACTGTTCAACGTTCATCCTGCAGGAGATGCGTGAAGGGAAGATTCCTGCTGACAAGTCACTTCTTCATTTTGTAGAACATTTCTCGAAGATAATTGAATCAGACCCGTCTATAGACTCTTCTCATATGGGGAAGTTTATTGCTGCGTGTACTCTTGAGGAAATATATAGTGGAGAATTGTCAGAGAGTCTGAAAGACACGTTACAGTATCAGCGCTATCATGATGCTATGACAAAATACGCAAAATATATACAATAATATTCTGGATTAAGAAACCTGAGAACAAAATAATAATTGACCACATCAGCACATAAAACCGAAGGGGTAAACCGCACGAAAAAGGTGCGGTTTTACCCCTTTGTTTTCACTAGTACGGGCGAGGGCGGCATAGCAGCCTACTACAACTACACCGCCGACGGCGAGCGCAACATCAAGTTAACTTCGCCCCGTCTGAACATGCATCAGAACGCCTCGCAGTTCAACAACCCGCCGCTATTCATCCCCACGCTCTACGCATCGCCGCTCATCACGCTGACTTCCAAAGGCTATACAAAGCACTACTTCGAGGAAGGTCGTCGCGTGTGCAGCAAGCTCGGCGGCTGGTTCCTCTGGCGTGTGCCGGCGGATGATATCCTCAAACCCGTAGAAGAGGTGAAGAACAACTACGAGGAGCAACACAATCAGCAGCGTCAAGGTGTCCATGAGACCTTCGGCAAATGTATCGGAGCATGGCCGGAGCTGATTGACAAATACGACCTCCTCAAGATGCTCCTGAAATATAAAGAAGAGGAGAAGAATTTCTACTACCACTCCGACCACCTCGGCAGCGCCGCCTACCTGACGTCGGGAGGCGATGTAACCCAGACCTTGAACTACCTCCCCTACGGCGAGGATTGGATTGATGTCCAAAACAACATGGACCCCCGCCTCGGCCAATACCGCTTCAACGGGAAAGAAAAGGACTACGAATCCGGCTTCCACTACTACGGAGCCCGCTACTACTGGAGCGAAGTTTTGACCGGCTGGCTCAGCGTCGACCCGATGGCAGATAAGTACCCGAGCATTAGCCCGTATGCTTATTGCATATGGAATCCTGTCAAGTTAGTTGATCCAGATGGTTTTTCTTCGGACGATCCTCCCCTTCGAAAATACGGGAAGGAAATAGTCAAAATTGGGATAAAATTGCTTAATCATGGCTATAAAAAAACACACCCAAAGATTTTGAGTGACAATATAGAAGCCACAGCGCATTATTATTTGGGGAAAGGGAAGCCAATTGGGCTGACCACCGAGTTGGGGGACAAATTAGTCCAAACAAAGGATTTCCAAAAGAGACACAGAAGGATCGTCCAAGGAAAAACGACTTCTTTATCGGGAAACTTTGCCGTTGATATGACACTCGTTGACCCTACTAAAACATTTTTTATCGGAGACACAAGGGTAGACTATATAATTACGGTCAGTGATGATAAAAAGACCTGTACTGTAACATATACATTATTCTCCCATGATGGATTCTATGACCCTAATTTTGTCGCAGAAGAATGCGGGAATGCTGCACGAGCCTGCTCTTTTGGATTAATTGACTTTCTAAAGGCGGACGGTGAGGGTAACAATCTCGAATTAGGAGGGATCCCGTATAATTTTATCCCCCAAAAAAGAATGTTTAAATTCAAAAATCCAGGCTATGTTGAAAACCAATAGAAAAATCACGCTTGCCTTGCTGCTATTAGGTCTAGTTATCTGCACTGCTACCTGTATTATCGCAGACAGGGAATTGTCCTACTATGGAAGATGCTTGTTTTCTCACGGCAGAATCTTGAATTATTTTGAAGTGAAAAACATGGGTTCTTTTTCGACATCATTCCCAGATTGCGTTGAATTGCAGGACGATGGACTCCCTATTATTGCAAAAGGATGTACCCTGAATAGGTATAGTGGCATCATTGTTGATACCATTATTTCATATGGTTTCAATGATAGTGTTGTCGTTGCACAGTTTGTATCTGTGGAAGGGAATGAATACTACTATATTGACACTCCTTTCTCATACCAACCGATAATCATTCCTTCCGACTCGATAACCGGGAAATATCCAACAAAAGTTTTCCGATTGACCAAATGGGTTGAAGGCGTCAATTCTGCGCCCTTGATACTTGTAAATATCAGAAATCTGTCGTTATTTTTATCGGCTTTAATATTCATTGGATTACTTGTTTGGATAATACGCAACAGAAACATATTCACAAAGTAGGGGGATTGCACTATCATTCAACAGACGAACCGTCAATGGGGCAGTCCCTGGTATGAACCCCGAAAGTTGGACGGTTAAACAATCATTGAGTATTCGTGAGCCTGCCTGTACTGGCATGTGACAGGGGACTGGCACTGAAGTGAACCCTGAAAGTTGGACACAACTTAAAGGTTCACATGAAGCACAGATTAAGTTTGGAAGAGAAACTTGCAGCGATTAAAATGGTGAAGGAAGGTCAATCAGCACGGT